>P_1C_Liq_1_UnCtyDRAFT_1000189_pt1 | contig 14425 bp, 3 predicted proteins | sample Pon1CUnioCityCA_2_FD_10230 | JGI IMG/M metagenome (IMG submission 10230) | reverse complement strand
GAACAGATTCTCCTTGGGACATGGCTGCCGACGAACGTCCTAGCTCATGTCCTCTCACGTCCTGAGGGACCTTGCGGTCACTTCCCCCGGGATTAGAACCCTCTGGTCCACCAGGGTGGACGGTCCCATCAACGGTCGACTGGTGATGACTCTGTGACATTTCTGCAACTCAGCAGAACCCAGAAATTCACGAAACGAAACTGGCCAAAGGCCCTGCAAGGAATCGAAACCAGGCTCTAGTAAACCAGTTCCGCTACCAGTGTCGAGACCCCGGCTGGGATTGCTCCCACCGTGTCCTATTGGATCGCCTAACCCCTACCGAGCCTAGAACCAAGCCCTTGAGGTCCTCTGACCCAGATTCAGATATACGTGAATATACAGTTTTACGGCCTTGGGAAGCCGTGGGAACGGGAACAGACAATTTGGTCAATTGGGGAATTATCAATTGATGGAACTTGACTCCGATCAATTCACAAAACAACAACCCAACTCGACTCACAAGTCCAGCCCCCAACCCGGAACGCGCGTTGTCACAGTCCTGTCTCAAAATACTCACAGAAAGCCCTTATGGCTTGAGCCCACACCACACGAGGTGTAAGCGTCTACGCTGACTACGCCCGCGCGCGCTGCCCAACACGCGACGCCGTCAACACACAACTTCAACCGCTGTTGCACGCACTACCTACGCGCCGTTCTGCTCCAGGTAATAGAGCTTCGCCTTGGACCGTCTGTCCTCAAGTGAAACTTCTCGAACAGTAACACGACTTGCGCAGCGGTGCACGCGGTGTGCATTCTTCTCTGTCCCGGGATCCCCCACAGAAGAGTCTGGGCTGAGAGCCCCCGGCTTAGGCACTGAGGCCACCACCGTAAGGATCAGCTCCGTGGCCCTCTGCTCCGGAGTCTGCTGGTTAAGCACGAAGGCCGCTGCAGTCAGACCCGGTTGGAACAGAACGACCAACCCCTTCGGGACATCACCTGGACCAGCCCCGCTGGCCCGATCCCCTGTACGGCGGGACCTGGCCCTTGCCACGGCCCGCTCGAGATCCCACTAACCGCTCAGTGCGGATCTCCTCCTCGGTCTTCGCCACAAGCGAAGTCTCTGCCTGACGGATGTCTCTGATCCGAGCCTTGAGCATATCCTGGGTCATGTCCATGTCATTCAGCATATTGCTCTCGGCGTCCTTGATCAGAAGCTCGATCCGCTCATCTGACTCTTGCTGGAGCCAGTCTCGACCCAACAGACGGATCCGCTCCTGGATCGTCGTCTCTGGGAGCCCTTCTGCCCGGAGCTCCTGGACCATCTCCTTATAGTCCGTCCATCGTGGGACCACACTCACTTCGAGAGAGTAGTCACTCACGATCTTGTTGAACCGGTTCTGCTCGGCCCTGTGCCACAGACCACCCTGGAATCCAAAATCGTTCGTGTGGTCATAGAGGATGGGCCGGCCTGGTGCTGCAGCCTCGAAGTCGTACTCGATCTTCAACTGCTCTGCCTTGACCAGATTCTGCCGAGCACGCACTTCCGGCCACTGCCGCGTGTATGCTGGGCGCGGGTTCTTGGTCAGCACCGGAGGCGACTGGAACATCGGTTCACCTAGTGGGACCCGATTGGACCCCGTCCCCTTAGGCCGTGGAGGCGGCACCTGTGGCTCCTCGGGGAAGCCTGGCCCTGCAGGCCTGAACGGTGCCTCCTCTGGCTCTGACCACTCTGGACGAGGTGGCGGCGGCCCCGGTGGGGCCGGTGGCGCTCGCTTCGGTGGCTGGGCCCTGGACCGCTGCCAGGAACCCCCAGACCACGCGTGAGGGCCACTGTCCCAATCGTTCCGACGAGATTCCCACGTCTGATCCCGTCCACTTGCCGACTCATACCGAGATGAGTTCTCGTTCCGGGCTGCTGCCGGAAACCAAGCCGTTCCCTGCTGGCTAGGTGCTTGCTGAGTTGGCTTACCACGGCCACGTCCGGCTCCTCTGCCGGCGGCACTCTGGGACCACCCTGAACCGGTCGGGTTAGGCGCTGAGGCCGCTGCCGTACCGGTGGGCATCCCGCTCGTGGGCCTTGCCCCTGGCATCTGTGCCTTGGCTCGTGGCGGCTCCTTGTCGCCGCGACGCTCGGAGTGAGAGCGGTGACGGAGCTTTCCGGCTTGGACCGGAACGTCCTCAGGGCGCTCAAGAGCCTCCAGTTCCTCCACTGAGATAGTGGACGGAAAGGTCAAGCCAGACAATGCGTAGCGTTTCTTCACCACGCTCACCAACTCCGGGAAAGTCTTCACCTTATCCCTGCTGTCCCAGCGCGCAATCGCTGTGTCAATGAGGGTCAGGGTCTCATCATCACCATCTGCCGCCTGATTCCCAATGTAGGGAATCCGACGATTCGTTCGATCAAGCCCTGCAATCTGATTCGTATGGGGTGTGTGAAACTGAATCGCACGCAACCCGTGAATCCCCTCAATGACCTTGGAACCCTTCCTGCACCAGCCCAAAGCGTCGATCATGCGAAAATCCTGCAGCAGATACAACATGGAATCGACTGCGTATGACCAATAGGTCACCGCTCGATCGATGCGCACTGCAGCCACGCTGCAGTCGTCCCACGGGAACGCCTGCGTTCCCACGTCCTTGCCATGGTCCACGAAACCTCGCACTTCGTGCCACTGTTCCTGGGCATGCTCGAGCATGTCCTGATCCCAGAACTTCTTGGGCGGTCTCAGAGGTTTCATGTCCTTCTGGGTGCTCGGGAGCATCGTGAGCGAGTAATCCCGCAAGATTAGCTCAAACAGCAGTCGGACTCCAGGCAAATCGTGCAGCATACTGTTCAGGTCGCCACTGAGCAGTTCCAGCTTCGGCGTCCTGCCTACTTCCGGCACGTGGGCTTCCACGTGGTTGAACAATCTGCCCGACGGCAGTGGTACGAGCTTGTACCACGGGTCGTCCGTCCTGTAGGGCGGCAAAGTCGCCGGGTCGCGGACTCCCTGCGGGCACATCTTCTGCTGGTCCTCCTCAAACGCACGACGAAGGTTCTCCTTGACTTGCTCCACTTCTGCCGAATAGACCATGCGCCACTCCCAGCCGGGAACCAGATCCCACGGCGGGAGACGGGAGAGAGCAGACTTTGGCAGGATGTAATCCCGCCACGGGTCGAGCCGGTTAAGCGCATTGGCCGCCGCGGTCTCTTCCCAGTCCTTCTGCTCAATCCCCTCAGCGCGTTCCTTGTTCTCTTCGAACCATTCGTCGAACGCTCGGTCCCGGAAGCACCACGGCTCCCGGACCACCTTGCTATCCGGATTGAAGGTGATGCCACTTGACGGCGGTGCCCCATCCACAAGGGCGTCATGTGCCGGCGTACTGCACCACTCATCCTGCTCGAAGTCCATCTCCTGGTACTGGGGATGGTGCTTCCGCCAGAAAGCAAGAGGGGAGGAGTTCCTTCCTCCAATGACCTCCAATTGCTGCTCCAATACGGCATGGTCTTCATTGATCCTGTCGCGGAGTTCATGCAGGCTCTGGGCTGCCCAGCTCTCGAGGGGCTGAGTGCCTTCCTCAGTATAAGCGAGGTCTTCAAACGTGAGCTTCTGGCACTGCTCAATGGCAGGCCACCGGTAGATGTGGGACGCCTCTTCGGTGGTCCGCTTGAAGCGAATACCACTTGCGCCCCTCAGCCTGCCGTCCGGTCCTGGGACCAGATCCCCCATATACTGAGCAGCCACGTACCCCTTGAACTGCTGGACGAAAAGGTCAAACGCCTCCTCGCCCCCACACGAGTCCGTGAACTGATTGCGCAAATCCGCCATATAGTCTAGAACACAGTTCTTCTGCACCTCAGGCAGCTCAGCGAACTCGTCCGCTGCCAGGACCTCCTCCTGGGTCAGGGAGGCCAGCACGTGCTGCAGGCCGTAAAGGCAATTTACACCGTTCCGGTGCGAGTAGCCTGTCTTCGCCTTCACCGCCCTGCAGTGAAGGGACACGACCCATCCCCACCAGAACGGTGGGCCTGGATTCCGCTCCGCATCCGGCCGCAGCGGCCGGTAATTCACAACCAGGGAGGCATGAACCTGCAAGTTCATGTTCCCCGCATTCCCGGACGACAACAGGCCGGTCTTCTGCAGCAAGACGAACCGACTCCCCGGTCGGCCCATCTCCGGGTTCCACTCATGCTCCCCGTCTCGGATCGCATCCGCGGTCCGGGCTGACGCAACAAAGGGTCGACCCCAATGCTCGTTGTACGGGAGGCCCAAATGGTGGAAGTACCCGAACTCCACTGCCTCTGGGGGCGTCTCTTGCATGACCAGCAGGTCGAGATCGCCCCGAATGCCCCTCAGGGCTCCGGCGATGTTGGCCCGCCACAACTCGGGACGAGTTTCCCGAGGAATCTCCGGCGCTTCACGCATAGCACCCTTCCTGATCCGCTGGTACTCCATGGTCGACCACTGGACGTCCCAGATGGCCAACTTCGTGCCTTCCAGCGATTCTTGGATCCTGAAGGCCAGGAGACACTTGGAGAGATCCGTGCGCAGTTTCGCGTCATCAACAGACAACTTCGATCCCTTGGCACGACGTGCCAAGTCGTTCAGCTCGATTCGCATCGGATTCATACTTTTCTCGTCGTCCCACTGGTACTCTCCAGGGCGCCAAGCGCGGAGGTTGGACCCAATGTTCCCGCACACAGCGGTGATCGTCCTGGCCGGAATCCGACCACTTCGCAAGAAGTCCTCCTCTGCTAGCAGTGCACCCAGAGTCTGGTCATACTCCCAACTGGAGACCAGCCACGCGACCAAACTCCCGAGCGGTGCGCGCTTGACAGTGCCAAACGTGAAATCGTCCCACTGCGTATTGGTCCCTTCCGAGACCTTGGTGTGGGTGTCCACTCCGGACGGAACAGTGCGAGGATGCACTGGCGTTCCAATCGTGGGAACACGAAGAGGAACTTCCGGCCGGCTGAGCAGACGATCCGCCCCTTGCATCCACGTAGCTCGATCAGAACCAAACGTCTCACCGGTCTTGTTCGAGACCGGCTGCTCCCGGGTCGAAGGGATCTCGCGAGCCATCTGATCGCGCTTCTGCTTCCTCGACTTCCGAATAGCCGAGGAGCTCCGCGATCGACTCCGATCCCTGCCAGGACTTGGAGGCTTGGTTCTGAAGGCACGAGGCACAACACCAGAGGGCCCCGGGTTGAGCACAGAGGCCGCTCCCGTAGACACACTCTTGGGGTTGTCCTTGCCTGTCGGAACAGCCGGTTTAGGCTCGGAGGCCGCTGCCGTACTGACCGACGCTCGGGTGGACACGGGCGGAGCCCGCTCAGGCATCTGAGGTGGGGCGCCTCCAACGCCAGCGCCCGCCCGGAAGGGAGGCGCCGACTTAGCACCCATCTTGAATACTGCCGATTGAAACAACCTGGGACCCGATTCTTCATTCACTGCGAAACCCACCGAGCCAGACCCGGAGGATCCCTGCATGCGCTCAACTTCCCGTTCCAGAGAAGCTGGAGACGGACTGGGACCCGACTCCCAGAAGTCCTCAGGTTGAGTTGATCCGGCCCCGCTGCCGGGACCCGACAAAGATTCACGCAACGCCTGTGCCAGCTGTCTGCCTTCTTCCGACGCCGTCCTGGGCTCCTCAGGGCGCACTTGCCCTAGAGCTGTGCGAGTCGGTGGCTTCGAGCCTGGCAGCGATGGAAACTCTACCGACGCCTTCGGCTTACTCTGTTGTCCAGCGCTCTTGACTGCAGATGGTCGAGGGACCGGCTGCGGTACCGACGATGCTGAATCAGCCAAATTCACCAGATCCTTCAATGGACCCTTGAAGATCACAGATGGAGCCTTTGGAGGAGGTGCACTACTCGCAGGTGTGGGAACAGGAGGTGGAGCACTCACAACAACCTCTGGGGCTGCTCGGGGTGAGATGGGACTCGCCTGCTCACTCACTCCTGGCTCGCTCGGTGCAACCTCATCACCCTCCTGCTCACCTGTAGCCTGCTCAGACTCCCCAGGCTCCTGTGCTCCATGCTCGCTGCCTGAATCGCTAAGATTGACAGCTCCAAAAGCAACCGGTTGTGATGCGACGTCTGGGATGAGCACGGTACTCGCAGCTGGCGACAGCTCACGAGGAGCCGCTGCCGATGCCTCACTACCGTCGCCTGCCACCGATGGCAGCTCTGCCTCGGTCACGGATGGAGTGTCCATCCGATGATGGGGAACAGCCGGGTTAGGCACGGAGGCCGCCGCCGTACTGAACCCCACGGATGGTTCCATGATCCATGACCCTTGGACCGTCGCCTCGGACATCGATCCGATCACAGAGGCGCTACTCGCCAACGGAAGCGACTGTTCTGTAGGCAAGTCAGCAAGCACCTGACTAACCACACTGCCGGGCACCGGTACATTGCCAGCATCACTTGCACGGAGCCGATCCATGGCTTCTTGAGCCCGTCCTTCTGCTGAGGAACGGTAAGCCTCCAGGCGAGCACGTTCCTCGAGCTGTGCTCGCTCGGCTTCTGCAAGGTCTCGATTAGCGGCGAAACGTGCCCTCTTGGATGCGGTGCTGAGGCCGCTCAAAGTGCTTCGAACGCTTCCTGTCTCCAGGAACTCGTTCTCACGAACGCGAGACAACAGCACCTCATGCGCGTTCCGCCGTGCAACCATGGCCTGAAGAAGTCCCTGGAAGTCCAATTCAACCGCTCGGATCTGTTCACCCTTGGGACCTTCACCTACATCGAGACTCAGGTTGAACAGCCAGACGACCAGATCGTCACAGCGATCGATGAGATCGCCGAGCTGTTGGCTCCGCTCCACCATCTGGTTCAATGGCAGCACGGCGCACGGCCACAGCTTAGCACTGATCACCAGATCTCGAATCACCTTCGCAATCGCCGGGTCGCCTGCATGCTCCCTACAGAGCGCGCCCAGCGCACGACACACAGGCATCAAAGTTGGTGGTGAGCCAGCGATTGAATCTGGAACCTGCAACGTCGACGCAGAAGACAACCTTTCCAAGTCTGCAAGTGTCCAGCTGCTCCCCGTACTGGAAGCCGCTCGGCTGCCGCCTGTCCGACTCCTCTTCACACCCTGAGCCTCAGCCAGCAGGGCTGAAGAGAGAGGACGCAATTCGTCTTCTTCTGCGACAGTCTCCTTGCGTACTTGCGGTGGCGGGAGCTCTTGACTCACCGCCACGTCTCTGCCATCTGATTGGTCGGCTGACCCCGGGTTGAGCACTGAGGCCGCTCCCGTAGGTCTTGGCTCTGCTTCAGATGACTCAGCCGTGCCCGCATTCCCCGGGTTGAGCGCAGAGGCCGCTCCCGTAAGAATGGGGTCTGGCGGAGTCTCCGCAGATGGCTGAGACTCTGCGTCTACAAACTCCTCTGGTTCGACCACCACCATGGACCTCGAAAGGCCCGAGACCGTTGGGACCCAATCAGATCCCACAGAGTCCTTTGTGCCTGCCGGCACAGAGGACGAGCTTCCCCCGCCCTGCGGGTTGAGCTCGGAGGCCGCTCCCGTCAGGACGGGTTCGGCATCTGCTTCCTTGCCTGCAGTCGGATCATCATCGGAGCTAGTCGGGGATGCCGACTTCGCACCAGTCTGCACCTTTCTCCACTTCTTCTCCGACTCGTTCTTCGGCCCCTGACGCGCCTTGCGATGCTGCGGTTGGGGAGGTTTCCTACCCATGGCCGGAAGGAACAAACCACCAAAGCAACTCGGCACCACAAGAACAGGTAAACAGGAAACAAACACCAAACACGACCAATGACAAAGAACAACCAGTCACGCACAGGGAGACACACTTAACCACACAGAACAGAATCTCACCCTGCGCTGCATCTCACACAAACACACCACATACTGAACACACAGACAGAACACGCCTCACCAGACAGACCACAGACGACCAGCCATGAGGAACACACCAAAGCACACAAAGGGAGAGAGGAAGGAAAACTGAAAAACGGGGTGGATGGAAAAACAGAGACATCCAGCACAACAAACACAAGAAAAGAAATGGGAATGGAAAAGTGTAAAGGAAAAAGTTGTGAGGCTGGAAATCTCAACACCCCTCCGCAGCTGAACAACTATTTCCATACCTTCAGCTGCTTCCTCTCTCTCTTAGAGGCCTTGCGGGACTTCCGAAACTGTACCACCAAAGCCGGTTTGGCGGCAAGCCAAGGTGGTGGAGGTTTCTTCGGAGCGTCCCCCTGTAGAGTCACCTTGCCGGTACTCAGAACCTCAATCAACAGGTCTGGGTCCATCGCCTTGGTCAAGGCGTCTGCGACTTGGAAGTGGGTGCGCACGTGTCGACACTTCACTCCATCTTGTGTCACCATGTCCTTCAGAGAAGACACGAGCGCTCCAAGTCGTCGATCCAGAACCAAATGTCTCGGAGAGTACAAATGGTCCTTCAATGCCATACTGTCCGTGAAGGCGTAGATCGGGAGGAAGCCTTCCCCTCCGGGTCCTTGGATCTTAGGTTTCACTCCCATCACGCATTCCTGCCAGAGAGCTGCCAAATGGCTTGCTCGCTGCCAGGCCTCATGAGCCGCCATCGCCTCAGCGGCGAAGGTACTCTGCACGACCCTCGTAAGACGCCCAGACCACCAGGTAATCCAATGAATATTGGACACCGTAGCAGTCGTAATGTCCTTCTTCGGGCACATCCCAATGATGTAGCCTCCTTGCGTCTTGCCCTTGCGTTCTCCCTGAAACGCGGCGTCGTGCCACACAACAAAAGCCAATTCTCCTGGATGCGTCACGTCACCCCGCTTCTGGAACGACAGGATGACTGAGTTGGCCTTGGCTCGTTCCTGAGCCTTGTTCAAGTCCTTGATTGCCTGCCACGTCAGCTGATTCGTTTCTCCTGCCAGATGACTGACAGGATAGGCGATAGCTGGGTTGCTCTGGATCAACCAAAGCAACGCTCCCAGGAGACTAAGGAATTCGCGTTTGAGATGAGGGGCATCTGCCACTGGGTCGGTGCCTCGAGGAACTTTGATCGGCTCCAGCATCTCACCATAGAATCGCTGGTCAGCCACATATCCAGGTANTAATGGATCGATCACTGTGGCGGCGTCCTTCAGCGTATCCTTGGTTTGCTCAGCACGATCAGGTCCCGTGGCCGTAATCATTTTTCCACAGTACTTGAAAGGTGGCAGTTCAACTTCACTGAACTGAAGATGCTTCTCAATCTCCTTCACCAACGCGACACTCTTGGTGCTCCGATCGTTACATATCAAAAGATCATCAACATGAGCACCAAAGGCTAGACCCGCATACTTGGTATCCGGGTTTATCCAATACCAGAGGCATGGATCGAAAGTCGATCGCTTCATGCCTACAACCTCTGTTAGCACCCTGTTCAGACTACGGAACCAGCGCAACGGTGCATCGGATAGACCGTAGACTGACTTGAGCAGCAAAATCTGCTCATCATGCTTGAGACCCATGAGGGCCGCGGCATCTGCCGGAACGGTGAGAGAAATCTTTCGATTGCCCTCGAAACCGTTGTCGGATTGTAGGAAAGCTGTGACGGCATCGAGTGAAGAAATCTCATGGCCGAAACGGCCGGCAAGGGAGAGAATCATGTACGCCGCATCCCGGGACGTCGTCGGACTATCCGTCCGGAATGTCTCCTTGTGTCCAGGAGGGGTCATGATGATCTCCCAGAAGCCTCGAGCTACTAGACGAGCCTTGTGCTTCTTGCCTATCAACTTGCCTCCGTCACCGCGGATATCCTTATCCGTCAAAACCCAACGAGAGTCAATGGTGATTGCTCCCTTCAACCGTGGGTCATTCTTCTTGACAATGATGTACACCTTATTTTCCTGCCACGACTTAATCTCCTTTGCCTTAGCTGCGTCGTGGTTGGCAGTGTCCGCAACCTCTGTTGGTCTCAACTCTCGCATAGTCAACAGATGAAGCAAGACTGCTCGATCGTCTTCGTCCACACACATCTCCAGCCAGGATATGTACTGGTCCTGAGGGATGTCGCTCTGCTGTAGGTATGTGAGAAGAGGATCGGAGCCAGTAACGGGGGTACCAAAATCCCCCTCCGCTTCTCTGATCACCCCAGCAATCTTCTTCTCTAACTGGGTAGGAGCATCGACACCGGGAACAGCCTTAGGGAGACCACCTTCGACAAAGATGTCGTAGTCCTTATCTCCCTTGGTCACTCGAAGGTGCCCTTGATGAGGAGTATGATTTGTGACCTTGACCTGAGGGTCAGTCATCGGTGGTACTGGAACCGGCTTAACTGCTTTCTTCTTCCGTTTGATCTTTGCCTGTGCCTTAGCCGGGCCCTTTTTCTTGACCACCTTGTACATCAGACCCTTACGCATCAGATAGGTCACATTGGCCTCCGTGGATGTGGAATACTCAAGACTGCCAGAACTCATTTCGCCACTGCTGAACGAGTCCATGGAAACAGTCTCATCAGCATCCACTGGTATGGGCCAGAATTCTTCCTCATCTTCAGCTGGGTGAGGCTCCACAGGCTTCACCGGCGCTGTCACGTGTCGAGGTGCAGAATGCACCAATGGGCGATACTCAAGAACAACCGGTGCTTCACCGGGGGCCATGGCCCTTGTTCGTGAGGCGTCCATCTCCCACTGTTCTGGTCTCATCGCTGGGGGTGAAGGTCCTTCCGCTTCCGGATCGACCAGCAAATGCACATCCAAAGGGTCGGTGTGCGCTGGAGGATCCATATCCGGAAAGGACAGCTTCGTCACATCTAGACGATTCGCCAGTCGCAACTGGCCTACTCCTTCGAGGAACAGACCCCGAGAGTTACCTCCTCTCACAGTAAACGGTCCCTTGGGACCAGCTCGTGCTAACGTCTGGGAGGCCTCTGTCGAAAGCATCACCTGATCCCCGTACTTAATTTCTTCCTGGTCACGGGGTATCTGGGCAGCCAAGGCTTCCTTGAGCCGCCTCGATGCGTCGACCCGATGAAACACGGATCTCGCAATGCTTTGAAGGTTGACTCTTTCCTCGAAGATTCGAGTCAACTCAGTTTCTCTGTCGGGGATAGTTCCAAGAAGTCCGATACCAGTATCATGAGTCAACGACTCCAAACCTTGCATTCGGATACCGAATGCCAGCTCATTGGGACTGTGTTGGCACGACTTGCCAACCACAGACAAATCATTCTTAGCGGACATGATCTCATTCAACATCCGCTGAGGTGGTGGTAGCGTCTTGCCCTCAGCTAGCATGGTATCGACAGTGGATACGAACATCTGTCGAACTATTGCACCATGACGCTCCACGGTCCCGGAGATCCATTGAGATCTCGCTGGGATCACATCCTCGATCATGTCGCATCTCCTCAGAGCGGCCAGCACCGGAGCATGGCTCGGATGTGGGTCACATTGAATCCTGCTCCACTTGCCCCATGTGGCAAAGTGATCAAGCAGGGTGGACAAGATGGTCTGTGCCTTTTGATCAGGGATTATGTAGCACTGTTGCCATCTCGTGGCCCAATCAATACAGCCGAGCACAATGTATGTCTCCGCTGGATCAGCTCTCATGATTCGTGCCTCATGTCCATAGGCCAGAGTGAACACATCAAACACCAGCAACTCCTTGAACCGGTCAGCCTTGGGAAACCCNGTGACAGGCCGCCGGATCGCTTGCCTGGTGTGACATCGGCCCTGTGGACATTTAGAGGCAATACCTTTTGCCTTCTCTATCAGGGCTGCTGGTAAGCCAGCCCGTTGCATAACTCCCTGCAACTCATCTGAGGGATGACCGAACTGTCGATGCAACTTCAAAAGTTCCGCATCGCCCATGTCCTCTAGAGGCATGCTCCTGCGAAGGATGAGAGGACGCAGTGCCTCTGCCATCTCGTCCAACTCCGCAGGATCCGGGTATTCATCCACCGGGTCAGCCCGATCATCCTCATCATCAGCTTCGTCACCCGCACCGTCATCATCATCGGGTGGCGGTGGATCATCAGGAGGGTCACCAGCAACTGGTGCCGGTTCTCCGGGTGGCTCTGCCTTGACCGGAGGAGCGGCTGGCGCTAACGTTTCCATTTCGCCTGTCTCTGATGCCTCTGCTTCCACCGGCTCGAGACCAGGAGGAGGCGCCACAGTTGCTCCCGGTTCCCCTGGCAGAATACCAGCCAGTCGGCGCTCGGCATCAAGCCGGGCTCCGCGTTTGGGGCGCTCATCGCCCACCAGAGCGGTTTCGGCAGGAGGTTCTTCAAGATGCGGGTTAAGCGCGGAGGCCGCTCCCGTCATCAAGAGATGTTCCTGCTTCGCTCGCTTCTTGTATTGAATCCTTCGCTTGTTTTGGTATCTTCTCCAGGATTCACACAGCGTGCGGTACAACCGACGACGCGTCTGCGTCCACTTGGCTCCACCGCGTTGGACATCCAGGATCATGGATTGGAGAATGATCCTGATTTGGTCCGGGTGCAGCCACTGATACTTCTGATGATCCAAGATGACTGGCATCACTTCGGTCCAGTGAACGGACAGGTCCGCGGCCAAGCCAGGACTCGCAGGATTCACCTGGATCTTTCCATGAAGCCAATCGTCTTCAGTGTCACAAAGACTGACACGCCAATTTCCTTCAATGGGGCGATTCATTCCGTGTGCACGGGCATCGACCGTACACAATCTTCCGAAAGCAATATGCTTCGGATTGGTGACCAAGAGCATCGAAACTCCCCAAGGTGTCTTGAGTCCGGGGAGCTCGCTGAAGTCAGATTTCCACGGAACCTTCGTTGTTCCTGTTCCTTCAGCGCGAAGACTTGCCATGGAGACTCCACAGAAGAAGTTCATCGTGGTCTGTTCTCCGTGGAAGGCCGTCTTCCGCTCAACTCTGCTCAGGCCGTCCTTGGCCTTCTTGGTACACCTCACTCCAGTTACCGGGAACGTCAAGAGAATGTCCCGGAACTTGTTGAGGACACATGCTGTACCAGCGTGCTTGTCCTCGACTACTCCCAGCGGCACGTCTACTTCTAAACCACGATCCTTCAGCCGCTGCCAGTGATGAATCGACCACAAAAGTGGGCAATCCTTTGCGGAACCGCCGTTCACAGGAATCCACCGGAGTTCCCATGGGTCCTCGGCGAGGATCCGCATTGGGAGTGCCACATCGTAGAGAGCTCTAGACTCTCCTGATCCAAACTTCGCAATGCAGTTGGATCTGCGCTTACTGAATGCTCCCGTGGGAAGTCTTTCTCCCTTCGGAAGCGATTGCTTCACATGTCGCTCGATTTCCTTGAGAGCAAGTTCTCCCACGGTGTCAAAAGAGCATCCAGTATCCAGGATTCCCTGGACGTAGTCCTGACCCCGGAACTGGGCAAAGACAACCGAGAACCCTTCTCCTCTTGGATCACACTTGGTCAAGGAGGTCGTGAAATCACAGACCTTCGGTTGCCCGCCCCAGGAGTCACCTCCCTCCTGGGGCCCGAGTCCCTATTCCGAGTTGACCCCCGGCCCATCAGGCGGAGGTCCGGACGGAGGATGAGCTGGAGGGGACATCGACGGAACAGCAAGGGATGGATGCTTCAACGTGCTGGCAAATAGACAGTCAAACATGTAAAGGAGTTCTCCTTCCATGTGACCGTATAGGCACAGCTGGGCCTCGTACTTCTTCGTCTCTTCCTCGGTTTTACGAGGACATTCACGAGCCCAGTGATCCGGTGATCGGCAAATGCTACACGGATGCTCCGCACTGGGGCCCCGTGGTTTGCCCTTGCCTTTACTCTTGCCTTTTCCTTTTCCCTTACCCTTGCCCTTGCTCTTACCCTTGTCAGCAGGGGAAGGTGTAGAGGGTGCAGTCGTAGGTGGTTGAACATAGGTCGACGATGGCTCGTCTTGTTCATACCACTCGCTCCATCCGTCTGCAACGTCCTCGTACTGTCCTTCTTCAGTGACGTAGATGTCTCCTTCATGGTACTCATCTTCATACCACTCTTCTTCATCGTATTCGTCGGCATGCCACTCGTCGTCCAGGGACTCGTCATAGGCGTAATAGTGACGGCTCTTCCTTTGCCTTTCCGAGACCCCTTGGATTTGCGGCTGCCCTTCGACTTGCCCTTCGAGAAGGAGGACTTACGCGTCCCCTTGCCACCGCCCTTCACATGCTTGAACTTGCATGAAGCGCCATTTGGACAGCGGCCCGACTTCTCGTAGGCCCAGCAGTGGCCTTTTGTCTTCCGAGGTTGGCCTCGATTGCTTCGAAATACTCGGCCACGCTGTTTGAACTGGGTCTTCCTCCGTTGGTACTCCTTCGGGTTGCTACGTCGTCCCTTGAGGAACTTCTTCCTGAAGGGCTGACCTCGATACATCTTGAGTACCGGAAGACCATCAGTTTCCTCTCCATCGAACAGATCAACTACGTCGTCACCTTCCTGAGTATCTGCCAGAAACATCTGCGGGTTTTCCTCTGACACGTAGAAGGCTTCAACGTATCCACAGTCGGAGTCAGAG
>P_1C_Liq_1_UnCtyDRAFT_1000188_pt1 | contig 14478 bp, 31 predicted proteins | sample Pon1CUnioCityCA_2_FD_10230 | JGI IMG/M metagenome (IMG submission 10230) | reverse complement strand
AGTACTTACTATAACTTCTGTTGGTTCTTTATCTTGGGTTTTTTCCTTTTCTCTTTCCTTAATCTTTTCTTCTATTACTTCATATGCTTCATCATGTGTTTGATATTCACAGTCTAATTTCCCATTAGTCATTCTAAAATATTCTAAATGCCCTATAGCTTCAGATTCTAATATATAATCTCCCCATCTTATAATTTGTCTAGGGCAAAACCTTACATCCATATCAGGGTATTTTTTCTTTACAATTATATAGTTAATGGGAAAAAACCTTCTTGTAATATAGAGTAATAAAATAGAAAATAGAAAAATTCCTATATCTATCCCAAGCCCTATAAGAATAGTATATTCATGTTCATAAAATATAACATAAGGGGCAATATAAAGTATAATAACTACTATTATATAAATATCATCTATTTGTTTTTCTATATCTTTCATAATTTTAAGGTATGTATAAATTAGTTGGGTTATTAGTTTGTATATCTATAGATAATTTTAGTGTATATTTATCCATTTCTTGATCTAGTAATTCTTTGAATTGTTTTCTATTAAAAGGTTTTGTTATTAAATGTAACCCTGTCTTAGAAGGTACTTTAGTTAAAATTTTAGGCCCTGTAAAAGGTTCACACAAATTAATACAATTTGTAATATTAGGTAAAAAAGTTATTTCTTCTTTATCTATATCAACAACCCATTTTGAATTATTTTTGGGTTCATCATGGTTTTTCCCTACAGTGCTATCATAACTTTTATATAACTTATCTTGGTTGTTATTTAATATATTATCTGTAGTTAACTTTAAGTGTCGTAACGCGGTTTTTCTATAATCTCTACGGTTTAGGTTGATTGATGCCCTAGCGTTAAATAAATCACATAATTTTACCATTTCTGGGAATACTTTGTGTAAGTATTCCATATTGGAGATGAAATATGATTTTATAGTACGAGAATTATTATTTGTACCTTGTACTTTTATACCCCTCCCTATAGAGGCATCCTTTTTTCTTTGAATCATTTGAACAAAATAAAACATATTGGGATTACTAAAATCCAATAAGGGTTTTATTGACTCTAAATTATTTACCATAACTTNTTATTTTTTCTAATTGNTTTNTAATCCATTTATCTTTAATTCCTGTGTTTATAACGTTCAATCCCATCCANGCNTGTATCTTAAAACTTAGATAGGCTAGTAAAGTACTACTAGCCCATAATAATAAAAAGACGGTATAAAGCATTGATGGGTAATATTCACTTGCTATGAGACCACTAACTAAAGTGCCTCCAAGTGTAAATGCCCACATCGCCAAATACAGGACGCACATTAGTGTTATTATCCAATCCAAATAATACAAAATAATAGGTAATATTATTAGACAAATAATAATTAATGATTGTGTTTCCATAACTTTTATTTTTGTAAATATAGTTAAATATTATCTAATAACCAAATTTACACTAATTTTTCTTCAGTAAATTTATTAGCAAACTTTTTAGCCCTTAAATATGTTTCAAAAACATATTTTTTTTCATCCCCATTATTATAAATTAATTTAACAGTAGGCTTTTTAAATATTCTATTTGTTAATGTAGATTGGATGTAATCATTAGAAAGATTTAAATCTGAAAATTTATTCCCTAAAAATTTAAATTTAGGGGTATAATAACCAGGTTTTAATATTTTGAATTTTAAAATGTTTAATGGTTTTCTCCATATTATATTTTCTATCGCTGTAAAATTATGAACTTTTATTTTAATTAAGTTTTCAACATTAAATTCTCCCATTTTTATTTACTTTTAACCAACCATATTTTACCCCATTGGTTATCCTATTCGTTAATGTATTAAAATCTGATGTGTTAACCAGATAATTTAACTGTTCTAATTGTAATTTAGGGTTTGGGTTTAGTATTGTTTTTTTAATTTGATACTGTTTCCCTTTAAATTCAAACATTATTAATAAATATAGTGGTTAACCAAAAAGCTATATAGATAATTCCCATTAAATATAGAATTGTTAATAGTGTTAATATAAAAAGGTTTTTCATGATTTATATTTTTGATTAAAAAAATTATAATTCTCATGTACAATAAATTCTCCCTCTTCATCTGTTGCTTCTTCTTCATCCTCATATATGGCATCAACAGGGCAAACAGGGACACAGGCCCCACACTCTATACATGTTTCAGGGTTTATATACATCTGTTTATCTGCCTCTTGAATACAATCTTCAATTGGACAGGCATCTATACATGCCCCATCTTTTTCATTAACGCAAGCTTCTCCTATTATAAAACTCATTATAAAAATTTTATTGGGTTTTTATTTTTATCCTCTAGTGTAACTATATCAAATTCTCTATCCAGTTTATCAAGCACAGCACCATGGTGTACTTCTAAAAAAGATTTAAAGGTTTGGGAAAAAACATTAAAATCCATTACATCTCCATTCCCCTCTCTCTTTTTTACATAATAATGATATAATTTTGTTAAATCAAATGATTTATCATTACGCATTTTTAAATAATCCTTTCTTTCCATAACTTTTTATTTTCATGAATTTAATGTTTTTTTATCTAATATCAAAATTTTTCAAACTGTCTTTTTTTACTATCAAAATTATGTTCTACAATTTTATTTNTTGGGTAATCAGCAGGTTCTACTTTTTTATTAGTNCCATAANNATAGATGGGACCTATATATTTAACATTTTCTATTCTTCTTGAACCATTAAAAGACCTAAAATCCGTGGGGGTTGATCTATACCAATCACCTAAAGCTGGTAACCAAATTTCTAGGTTTTTAGATGTATCAAAATCATATTTAATCTTTACTGTTTTTCCTCTTTTTTCTGCCATATTATTCTCTTAATAAATTATTAACCTCCAATAAAGAATAAAATCTTTCTCTCCAGAGATTTAGTTTTGTTCCTTCTATTTTTTCGTCCTCTTCTACTCCTGAATCCTTGTTTATTAAAACATAAGTAGAACCTAAATCCGTATAATAATAAACATCATTGTAATTTTTTTGTTTTAACGCTTTTTTAGCTTTATTTAAACATTCTTGTAAAGTTATATGGTTTTTCATAGTGATTTATCTGCTATATAATTTTTAAAATCCTCAATTGTATCTGGGATGTTTGTTATTGGTTCATTATTTCGGGTTAAAGAATCCAAATATTGGTTTATTTCATGTGGTTCCCCCCATTTAAATAATTCATCCCTAATTGTAGATATTGGTAATTTATTTTCCATTGTATTTCTTTTTTAATTTTTTAATTAATTCTTCTCCCTGGACAAAATCTTTTATAATTGCATTCTTAGAAATTCCTTGCACATTAAAATTTCTATCTAACACATCATCTATAGTCATACTTTTAAGTTCTTTTATATAAACTTTTGCATTCTTTCTATTTGACTTCTGAAATGCTATGCCTAAAGGTATTCTAGTGTACTCTGGAGTTCTGCCCTTCATTTTTTATTTTTTTGACATGTTTACAATTTCCCTTACTTCTAAAAAACCCCATACAATTACAAGTTAATTTTATTTCCCCGTTTGGGTGGGTAATTTTTGTAACTTTATAAGTTTTATTTGAAGATGAGGATTCAAAGTTGAATTTTTCAATTTTCTTTTTTTCTTGGGTTTGAGAGGCTTTTTTAACCCACTCAATATCATCTAATGTTGTGTGGGGGTCTACCTCAACCCATCCCGGGATTATATATTTTTTATTTGGAAAACTAGCTACCCCAGGAGGTAAAAAACCCTTATATTGGTATTTAAACCTTTTTACTTTAACACATTTCCCCAATTTAGATGGTGAAAATGATAATTGCCCTTTGGTATATATTATACGTGTTCTAGGGAAGTTATATTTATTTTGGGTTGTTATTTGCCATAAAGCCATATATTAAAATTTATTTTTGTAAATATAATAAATGTATATATGGTAACCAAATTTTTAACAATTGGTCTCTGAAGAGTAATTGTGAAGATCTAAAGTAAGGGCTATACAGAATTCTTGAATTTTTCCACTTTTAACCATTTCTATAAATGTATTATCATCTATATTTTCTAATAAACTTAAGGGGCTATATTGGGTATATTCCATATTTAAAATAATTCTAAAAAATTTAAATTAATTTTTTTCTCTTTTAAAGCTTGGGATTTAGTATCTTCTTTTAATGTTTTATTAGCTAAAAAATTTAACCTTTTTCTTTTTTCTTTATCAAAATTTTTTTCTATTTTAGTATGTTTTTTTAATTTCATAGTTTTGATATATATTTGTGGATTTCTTCATCTTCATTTTCCCCCATGTCTAACCCCATTTCCTTTAATCTTTTAATATGATATTCATCAACATCCCAATTCGTTTTTTTACTTGGGTTATTTTTAACTTGGGCAGATTCTATTTTATCTACATCTTTTATATTAAATATATCATCTACCTTTAAGAAATAGCAGTTATAACAAAGTAATTCTATATTATTTAAAGAGTAATTTGTCTTATTATTATCTTTAAAATGTAATAGTAAAGGGCTTTTATAATCTAAAACCCTTCTTTCTTTAAAACCGCAATGATTACATTCCTCTAATAAATATCCCTCTTCTATTAAACGATACTTTATTTTCTCAGGTTTAAAGTGGGAAGGTGCTATTTTTCCATCTATAACATCCATTAGATTAGGTTCATTCTTTCTATTCCTTCCATTAGTTAAAAATTTAGGTATTCCTTTACCTACTTGGTTTTTGTGGAGGTCAAATAAGGATTTCCCTGTTTTTTCGTCCTTATAAAATTTAGCCCATTTTTTGTAAGTTGGATATGAGACGTGAAGAAATCTTGCCGCACTCATATTAGATAAAGTTTTATCATGAGCATATACTATCTGGTCACGGGATAATGGTTTTGGTGCTGGCATATTATTTATATTTATGTTTTATGGAGTTCCATATTTTTTCCATTAAAATATCCTTTTTATTCCAACCTCCTAACTTTGGACCTGTGAAGTGCCATATATAAGAATCTTGGATAAAAGAGGCATCATCATATTTAAACATTACCATATTATTCCAAATATCATTTAAAAATTTTATTTCATCCTGTAAATAATCATATGCTATAATATTACAAGGGGTTTGATCTGATGTATCTATTCTATATGATTTATCCCTTTTTACTTTTACATATTGTTTATAATAAGGTTTTATTTTCTCCCTCAATAATAAATAATTTTTCTTTGATAAAAGTATAAACCCAGAATTAAAATAATTCTCTGGTGGGGTTTTTATATTATTATGAAAACCTCTCCACTGTTTTAAGTGATATTCTCCCGAAGGTTTACCTGATATGTCTCTTACTACACTAAATGTATCATTAGGAAATTTTTCAAACACATTGGGGGCATCCCATCTTACTATAGTATCACAATCTACAATTAAAACTCTATCATATCTTTTATCTTTTAAAACAGGTGCAAAAAATTGTTGAAAATTAACATTTTTAAATACGTCATTATTTTCAGGAGGCAATTCTTTAGAGATAATTAATTCTATATTATGTTTTTTACAATAATGTTCCCATGATTTAATACCATAGGGCAATTGTTTATCTATACCGTTTGCCGCTGGGATATATATTATATTTTTCATTTTAAATTTTTTAAATATGTATAAAATTCTTCTTTTAACCCATTTAAATTGTGGGATTGATCCCTGATTATTTCATTTGGGGAAAAATTTATTTTTGCTTTAGATTTTTTTAATTTGTATCCTAGTTTATTTTTACAGTACCAACTTAACCATATATCTTCAACAAACAGATACTTTTTAGGTAAATTGGTAAAAAATTCTTTTATTCTAAAGGGTTCTATAGGGCATATCATGCCTCCTGTCCCTATATAATCTCCTTCTTCTCCAACATTTAAGGGTCTTCTATTAAAATAATTATTTTTTGTTTCCCATGCCCACCAACCATTAATAGTTGTAGATGATGCCTCGTTTTTAAAATCTTTAATTAAGTTTTTATCGAATTCTTGGTCATCATCTATAAAAATAACATAATCATAGTATTTGGAGATGTGGTTAGCCATATAAAATCTACCCACTCCCCCTATATTTTGTTTATGGTCTTTAAAAGAGATTTTAAATTTAAGCTTATTAAAATTTATAGCTAAATTATCTTTTAAATTTTTAATTTTTTGGTTATTATTCCAAATAAAAACTTCAAAGTTAATATCTGTTTGATTATTTAACATATTCAATGTTTTACCTAAAAGGTGAAATCTATTCCAAACACACATTATAACAGCTACTTTCATCAGTATTTTAATTTAAAAGGTTGACTTGTTAGGTTTATATCTTTTCCCAATTTATAATTAGGAAAATTTATGTCAGGTTTTAATTTTGCTTTAAATTTTAAAGAAATTAATTCCATTAAATTATAATAATCCTCTACCCACACTTTATGAGAAGTTAAAATTTTATAACCATTAGGTACTTTATTTATATCATCCTTCCATTTATAATAACTCTCTATGGCCTCTTTTTTATTAACTAAATGATTGGATTTTGTTATAGAGGTTAACCATTCGTTTAATGGTTTATAAATAGCTATTATATATGGACTGTGTTTAAGATTAGGGGTAGTATGTTTTAGGGAATTATATTCATTATATTTAGTTAAACCTTTATAGTCTCCCTTTATTAACCTATCATATTCTGTATATCTTATATAATTTAAATCAACAAAATTATTTTGGAGACTCCATTCCAAAAAATTGGTCCCTGACCTATGTAATCCAAAAACTTGAATATGGTTAGTTATCATTATTCTTTAAACCTAAATTTTCTGGGGTAAGTAGGCCTAAATAATCTAAAGCCTCAATATAATCTTCTTCATTATATCTTTTGGCAGTTGTCATGTCTGTTCTCCACTCCTTGTTATTATATTTTTCTTTTTCATCATCTTGTACTTTAACATCTTTAGCTGCTGCCCAAACCCAATTATCTTTTGAAGTACCATCAGCAAAAACCATTCCTTTACCCTCTACTTGTAATGTTGAAGGGATCCATACTGAACCTTCTTCATCCTCATAACTAAGTTCTTTGTGTAATTCAGGAAGAATCTCCATCTGTTCATTATAAAATTTAGAATCTTTTTTCATTAGGGTATTACATTGAAAACCGCATGAAAGGCACATTTTTAAGGTTATCTCTGGGGATATTTCTTGTTTATAACACATATCTCCACCACACCTATTGCAATTTGTAATGATATCGTAATTCATATATTTATTTTAAATTTGTTAAATCAGGTAAATTTATTTCTACTTTATCAGGGAAATCAGGTAAATTATCTTCTAAAATATCATCTAGTTTTTCAGACATCTTTAACCAATTAAATTTATTTCGATTTTCAAACCCTTGTTTTTTAGCTTTTAGGATATATTTTTTATAATTTTTAAACACATCTTTTAGTGACTTACCTACTCCCCCTGTATTTACTTTAAACCATTGAGCCTCTTGCATTAACCAATCGTTAGAAGCACTTGGATGCACATTTTCTAATTCTCCTGGTAATAATGTAGTGTGTTCTTTATTTAAAAAATCTGTATGACCTGAAAAATTGGTTGTAATAATGGGTTTACTTACAAAACTAAATTCTAATAGTGGTCTACCAAATCCTTCCCCCTTAGTTAGGCTTATCATACTTTTTACTTTAGGGTGGTTATATAATTGGTTTACCTCTTCATCAGATAAATCTCCATTAAATAAATAGATATTAGGTAAATTTTTGGAGTTAACTGTATCTCTTATATGTTCTATTTGTTTTAAAATTTTATTTCTACTTATATAGGATGAATTACCTAATGAGGTTTTTAATATTAAACCAGGTTTTTTACTTTGGTTTTTAAAAGTCTCTAAAAATGATTTAATTAATAACTTTACATTTTTCCTGTCATGGCCCAAATTTCCACTTAACCAGTGGCCTACAAACAAAAAGTTAAAAGATTCTTTTATTTGTTCCAAATCTATATTTTTAGATGGTTTTGAATAAAATAAATCCTTATTTATCCCTTCAAATAATACTTTGATGGGTTTATTTAATTCTACTTTTCCTATAACCTTATTTGTGGTTTTATCTTGTTTTTGAAATTTACTATTTAAAAATACTTTTTTAGCGAATTCAGAAGAAACTATATTTAAATCCATCTTGTTTAACCCTTCTATCCATTCTGGTTTACATAGGGTAGATTCTATACCTGCAGTTACACCTATGTTGTACCTTCCCATAGGCTGGAACTCATTGGGGATAGTGTGTTGTAACCATATTTCAGGTTTTTCTTTTATCTCTGGTTGGGTTATTTGATATTTTAACAAAAAGTTCCATTCAGAATGGTCTTCACAAAAACCTTCTGGGGTATTTCCCCACCTTTGTGGTAAAAGCTTAACATTGTATTTTCCTGTATTTATTATGGCATTAATTATACCTCTTGCTCTTGCACCATAACCTGAATAAGTATTGAATGCTGATGAAATTATAAATGTTGGTTTACTCATATATTTAATAATTTAATGTGTGAGGAATAAATTTTGATTTATGTTCATTAGTATTAACTACTTCATACTTCTCTCTAGGTTGCCATAGTCTAAATAATGTATTAAATGATTTTATTATCCTTTGAGATTGATGGGATGATGTAAAACCCACATCATTTGAGGTAGCCCATTTCCTTCCATTTAATCCTTTCTCTTTAAGTTTTTTCCTTCCCAGTTTATAAGTATTATTGAGTTGTTTTGCTGCATCCTCCCATTTACACCTATCATCAAATATATAAGGCGTTGTTGGTGATCCCTGTAATGATCTATTGGAAGGGTAAACTGGGAATGCCCACTTACCATGTTCCTTTAAGGTACCTCTATGGTTTGAAGGTAAATCTGGTGTGGGGGTAAACCATTTTTTATCCTTATCTAAAAATCCCATTTGGTCTTGTATCCCACCTGTTGTGTTTGCTATAATTGGGGTACCTGCTAACATTGCTTCTGTTAAAGATAATCCCCAACCTTCATTAGAAGACAATAAAATTTGAACATCTGCTATATTATATAAACAATTTAATTGTGGTTGGGATAATTTAGAAGTAGAGAATAATACTTGGTCTTTATATTCTTCTCCCATAATATAGTCCCTTACCTCCAACAAATCAGTCCCCGAATTCATAACTATTTCTGTATGTAATACTAAATAACATTCTTTTCTTTCTTTATAAGGTAATTCTTTTAAAAACCTATTAAATGCCAATATAGTATCAGGTATTTGTTTCCTCCTAATATTTCTAGAGTTAAAAAATACTACAAATTTAGGGTCTTTTTCCCCAAACATTTGTTTTTTCATTTCCCTCATCATTTTATCATCTTCAGGTAATGGTTTATATATGTTTGAGTTTAACCCATGGGGGATGTATTTTAATAGTTTAGTGTTCTTATCAATAGCACCAGGATTTATTTCATCTAAATCTACAGTATTGATCCCTCCATTTTCTAAAACCATTTTATTAATATTTTTGGTTTGTTTAGAAATGCCCATTAACAAATCACATGATTCATAAAATGACTGGTTGTATTGGGGGGCAGGTAAACTATCCCAAATATTTAAATATGTTATAGGAATTTGTTTTCTTATTTCCTGTTCCATGTTAAAAACCCATTCGAAATATCTTGGGTCAGTAATTAACATTATAGCATCAGGTTTTTCAATTTTCATTACCTCTCTTAAGATAGTTGGGTTTCCATAACCAGTAATGGGGTATAACCTTACATATGAATCTTTTAAATTTTGGGTTTGGTTAATACTATCACTTAAATCTAAAACTTTCCCTTTCTCAGGGTGTTCTTTAGCACCCGCTAATTGAATCCAATTAAAATAGTGGGCCGTATGAGTTACTATTTCCCTTGCTATTGTGGCCACCCCTGAATGAAACCTTATATCATCGCAAATAAGTAATATCTTTTTGCGATATTTTTGCTCAATGTGGCGACAATTGGCTTTTTGAATGTTAGACATATTTTTATTTATTATTTTAAAAATTTAGAAACATTCTTTTTAAAACTCTGTTTCCAAGTTTTAAAATCTTGTTTTTTGGTTTTTATCTTATACTTAATATAATAAAGTACTTCTGTACCTCCAAATAGTAATGCTAAAATCGTAAATAAATTTGGATGGTGGTGCTCACCACAAAGTCCTAATAGGTGTCTTAATAATTCCATAACTTAATTTTTGTTAATTTTTATAACTTATAATTTGTAATTTTTCTTCGAAATTCTTCATCTTTTAAATATAAATCTATAGCCCTTTCAGATAATTTCTGGAAAGAAAATTTTCTCTTAATACATTCTATTTTGAATTCATCCCATAGATCTTGGTCTATTTTTACACTTGTTAGTTTTTGGTTGTTTTTATCCATTTTATTTTATTTTTGTATATTTGTATTATACATATATAAAATGTTAAGAGGATATACCATCTTTACAAAATTCAGAATTTAAAAATTCACAGAATCTACAGTTCCATTTGCTTGGGTTTGTAGGATAATCTTGTTCTTTTATTTGAGATTTTGTATCAAAACATTCATCTAAAAACTTATCTAAACTAGAAGATGCTCTATTTAGTTTTATTTTCCCTGAAGGTGGGTCAAATTGTTGTATTCTAGAGATAGGGTAAGGACTATCTTCCCAGATTTTTCTTTTTAAGATTATATATTCTACTTTAATTTTCTTTAAAGGAATACCATATTGTTCAGAAAAGAATTTTTTATACAATACGATTTGGTTAGTCTTTTCTTCATCTTTTTTCATATAATCTTTCCACCCTCTAGTACTAGTTTTTAAATCTATTATCAAAAATTGGTCCAAAATTTCATCATATATTACTACATCTAAATAAGCAGTAAATAACAAATTTTGTTTATTATAATGGGGAGGCAAAACTATAGGTAGTTCACATCCTACTAAATGGGCTTTTTTTCTTGGGAAAAATTTCTTCCTTTTCTTCCTTAGGGCTTGTAAAGCCTCTAACCCATCTTCAAAAAACTCCCTCATTTCATCTGCTGATGAGAAATGTTGGTTATTATTTTTTTTAAATTGTTTTTTATACTCTTCAGTAAATTCTTTTCTAAATCTAAACTCAAAATTAATTTCTTCAGATTTTTTTACTGTATCATTATATAAAACATCTAAGTAATCTTGTATTACTTTATGTAAAGCTGTCCCAAATACCGTGTATATAGATTGGGTAAACATTTTCTTTTTATCCTTATACCTCAATTTCCACCTATGTGGACATTGGTTATATAAGGAAACTTGGGAATATGATACATTCTTTTGGTAAGAATAGTCCACACCTCTAGGTTTGTTTCTCCAAACTTGTTTAACTATTTTTGGTGTTTTTTTAGCCATATTTTATATTATGAAAGGGCAATTAGGGTTTTCTTGTCTTTTATCCCAGATAAATAATCAAACCATTTATCAGCTTCTTTTTTATCATAAAAACACCCATTATTACTATATGAAATAGATGGCTCCGTCCAACCATACCACTTTTTTGTCTCAATTTTATAGTAAATTCCTCTAAGTACACTATCTATTTTCCACATACGAACTTTAGAATTCTCCATAATATGAGGAGCATGTATTCCTTTATTTTTTAATAAATCTCTATTATGTCTCATATTTAGTATTGTCTTCCATTAAGGTTATAGGAAGTTATGGTTTCATGTTTCCCACTATTTGGGATTGTAGAATTACTTTTTGGGTCTATAACAATTCCTCCCCAAAATGGTTTGCCACACTCAATTGTACCATTTGGGGGCACCCCATCACTTGGGTATAAGGAAGAAAATTGATTTTTTTCTGCACTTAACTTCAATAAAAAAGTTGCTTCTTCAGCACTAATTACCTTATCCTCTATTAATCTTGTTACTAATTTTTCTAATTCTTGTTGTGTTTCCATTTCAATAATTTTTTTCATCCCTACCTAAGGAAGATTTTTTGAATCTCTTTTACTATAGAAGGAAATTTCTTTTTTTTATATCTTTTTAGCCATTAATTACCACTGTTTTCTCCCCACCAACATAGCTATTACTCCATAATTTGCTATATCAATAAAAGTATCTTCAATAGATTCTCCCTCAACATAGTTTTTACCATTCCTTAATAACTGTTTTAATCTGTTGGTTTTATCGGTTAACCTAATTTGGATACCTAATAAAGAATAATGTCTATCTTCTTCTTTAGACATATCTCCCCCCAAAGTAATATTTCCCTTTCCATAATCTAACATTTTACGCGATACTAAAGCTAATTGTTCTAATTGAACTTTTTGAAATTCTTTACTTATTTTAGGATATTTATTTTTAAATTCGGTTATATGTTTTATATCTTCCTTACTTAAAACTTTATCCTCTTTATTAAAATTTTCAAATAAGTCAAAACATTCATTTGGTTCTTTAGTTTCCTCATATTTTTTATAACTATCCATTTATTTGTTGTTTTTTATTTACTATATCAGTTGTAGTGGTTTTTACATAACCTCCTGAAGTATTATCATTACAATATGGACCATTATCATAATAGGGATAATTAGGGAATATTCTCTGGTTGTCGGGGTAGGGGCTATTAAGGGCCCACGTAATTTCGGATGAGTCTTCAGTTGTTTTTTCAATCCCTAATTTCAATAAAAAAACTGCTTCTTGGGCTGATATTGCTTTATCATCTACTAACCTAGTTACTAATTTTTCTAATTCTTGTTGTGTTTTCATTTCAATAATTTTTTAATTTCTTTTTCATCCTTACCTATAGAATTTAATATATTTTTTAGTTCTGATTTAGGTAAAATTTTAATATAATCCCTAGTTTCTCTTTTGGATAATTTAAAATATTTGGTAAGGATATCTAAAAGGTCTTTATTATATTTTTCTTTTTGAGGTTTAATATATTTGTGAAATTCTTTATTTTTTGGAAGGAAACTTTTATATATTGAGTATATTTCTTTCTTTTTAGTGGGATGGATGGTTTGGACTTCATTCACTATCTCTATAAATTTAGGATTCATACTTAATACCTTATGTATAACATATGAATTAAAGTTTTTATCCCAATCATTATCAGAAAATTCTTTAACTGGGGTTTTGTATTGGTTGATATGTTTAACCCAATCAAATACATTTTTAGTTTTATTTTTCATAAATTACATTAAATAATCTTTTAATTCTTCCCTTAATTCTGTTGGTACAGAATCAGTTACTATTTTTTTACTTTCAGGGCAATAGAATACGGGGATTGGTAATAAAGCATCATTATCCCCCCCTGCAATAAATTTACTAACACGTCTAAGGATTACCCCTTGATGAAATAAAGGGTTTCCATTAGAATTTTCTATTGGGTGTGTGTTGTTTAGTTTAACATCTAATTGGGGTTGTTGTTGATTTTGCATAATTTTATTTTTTTAATTGTATTAATTTATAAATACAGCTTAAACAATTTATTTCTTGGTCTATAACAAAACTAGATTTATAGGAATGTTCATTTATTATTATAGTTGCCATTCCTTCATGATTAGGTAAATATTCATCTAATTTTTCATATAAAAATCTAAATAAATTGTCAAAACTATTTGTATTTGAATCTGCTATTATTTGTCTTATACTTTTAAAATTTGGTTTTTCCTTTAATAATTCATTTTTTACAAAATTCATATATTCTTCTGTAAATAAAGTGGATTTATCTAATTGGAGTTTATTATCTACAGTTGAAGATTGAATTAAATTAACACTTTTTCTTAAATCAGGAAAATTTTGGTTTGTTAATAATTTTAAATCCTCAAAGTTAAATTTAATCTGTTCTTTATCTAAAATTTTCTTTAAATGTTGAGCAAATTCTGGTTTAGATGGTGGTGTAATATCAAAATTCTGACATCTTGATTGTAATGGATCCAATATCCTTTCAATGAAATTGCAGGTCATTATAAACCTAGTATTACGGGAATAAGTCTCTATTATATTACGTAAAGCGGATTGAGAAGATAANGTTAAAAAATCAGCNTCATCTANTACTACAACCTTAAGNGGTTTAAAAGAANCTTGTGATGCAAATTTAGATATTTTATTTCTAATAACATCTATCCCATTTTCATCAGANNNATTNANATATAAATGNTCACAATCTAAAGTATTNATTATTATTTTNGCCAAAGTGGTTTTNCCAGTACCTGGGGCCCCACTAAATATTAAATTCTGAATATCATTTTGAGAAAGCTGTTTTGAAATAGTATTTTTAATGCCCTCATTTCCAACAAAATCTTCTAATTTAGTTGGTCTAAAACGCTCATTTAGTAAACTGTGTTCTTTCATATTATGAATATAATAAAAAATAATAGGGTAACCAAGGCTACCCTATTAAAGTTTTTAAATTAATTTAAATTTATT
>P_1C_Liq_1_UnCtyDRAFT_1000187_pt1 | contig 14498 bp, 10 predicted proteins | sample Pon1CUnioCityCA_2_FD_10230 | JGI IMG/M metagenome (IMG submission 10230) | reverse complement strand
AATTTTAAAATCGTAATGATCTTTGAGGTATGATTTCCACGCCTTTTTTAAAGGTTTGGGTTCGGGATCTACGTTAACAACGAGACAAGGTCGCTCCTTATCATTATGTTCTACGACGCCATCTCTAGGGGTCACATTTTGCGCGTGAACATTTGCACCAAATAGGATAAGAACAAATGCTAAAAAATTCAATTGAACTAAAAATGAGTTATTTCTGTTATGCTGCATCATCGTTTGTTTTTTCAGAAGATAAACGATCTTCTATATGTTTCAAAAAATGAGTGACAATTTCTTAAATTCTGTTCAAACTTATAAAAACGTCACTAACGAGACAACAGTTGAAAGCCTTTAAATGTTCAAATTTAGTGCATTTAAATATCCTCGATTGAATGAAAGGAGGTCATGACTATTGATAATTTTACCAGTTGTTTAAGCCTATTAACTACTTTTAGGATCGACGATAAGAATAAGTGGAGCGGGTATGTCATCTTTTTCCGCATCGGATATCAAATCAAAGAGTAAGTCGTGATTCTCTGTTTTCGCTTCCGGCCATAAGATGAGGTCAGATGACTGCACTTTTGATTTGATATATTCTTTGGGACTGAGATCCTCTAGATCGAAGACTTCAGTTGAATGAACAGCAATATTTAAAGTTGTGAACTGCTCTCTCACGGATTCTCTAAGACTTTGATACGTGTGATCTTCTGATGCTGATTCAAATATGACCACTTTCACTGATTTGGGAGCACTGGAGTTGATTTTATAAATAGTTGTGCTCAAATCTTTAGAAATCTGAGAATCACTATAAATAGGGATCACAATTTGTTCAATTTGATTGAAAGGTTTTAACTTCAAGATGAAACGAGGTTCCTCGTCCTTAATAACTTCCTCGATTTGATTGATAACATTGTGGTTGAATACAAATTTCTTGTCAACTTCAACAGACGCCTCCTTAAAACGGTCCAAAACTGCGCTCAACTTTTTATTTCCCGCTTCGTCATATTGCTGTTTGGATTGATCAGATCGACGCTGCTCGGGTGTTTCTTGATAGCCCACTAAAAGGACCTTCGAAACAGGAATAGATGCCAATATTTCAAGCGGAAGTTCTTTTTTCGTTTTAGAAATATCAATGGGGATCAATACATTGGGATTGAGCACATCAAGATCAATATGTGGTGGATCGGGATGGGTTATTTTGATCTTTTTTCTTTTGATAAAAATGAGATAGTAGATTAATGTGAGGATAATTATTGCAAAGCTCATAAGCAAGGATGCATTTTGCATAAAAAAGACTAGCCCGATACAGCTGATGAAACCAATAGTACTAATGATTTTCGCTGCTGGCAAACGAAAAGTCGGAACGTACCATGTCGGATTCTTGGATCGCAATCGAAAAACAGCGAGACATATTCCCGCGTAAATGATAAGGTGCAGCGTAGAGGCGATCTCTGCAAACACCTCTAGTTCACTACGTATAAGCATTATAGCAACTGGAAGGGCTACTAAGAATAACGCGATGTGAGGGGTCCCGAACCGACCATTAACACGACTTGCTCGTTTGGTGATTAACTGGTCTTTGCTCAGTGCAAAAACACCACGTGAAGCACTAATGAGGGAAGCGTTAGCACTGGATAGCGCTGCCAATAACCCTGCAAAAACAGCTAACAAGGCTCCCCAACCACCAAGCAGTTTTCTGGCAACCTCAATCGTAGCGGTCTCACCAAATTTATTTAATTCCTTATATTCAAAGGAGATCGTACAAACGAGCATGATAAATACATATAAGAACATGGCAATGAGCACACTTCCTATCAAAGAACGCGGGAGGTTTTTACCTGGAGACTTAATTTCGGCACCAATATTCGCGATTTGAACAAACCCAAGATAGGAGGTGAAAATTAACGCTGTGGTCGTAAAAATAGATGAAACGCCATTGGGTGCAATTGCTGAGAAAGCTACTTTTTGGTCTTCTAGCCCAAGAAAAACAATCAATCCATAGGTGAAAATCCCAACCAGTATTACTGCAAGGGATATAACCATAACATTTTGAGCACTACCTACCTTTTTAGTACCAATAATGTTGATAATTAATAAAAGCGCTGTAAAAAGAAAGGAGAATATCTTTGCGGAGGCGTTCCAGGTTATATTCAGTTCCTCAAGAAATGAAATTGCATATTCGCCAAAACTGACGAGGTAAAAGGCACAAGCAAAAATTAAACCGATCCACTGAGCAATGCCGACCAATGTTCCCCAGAATTTACCACAGGTTCGCGATATAAAGAAATAGCCACCTCCACTTTGTGGCATTGCTGTTGCTAATTCTGCGGTACATGCTGCCACGAGGAGTGCAATGATTCCCCCGATGAGAAATGAGAATACAGCCGCTACTCCTGCTTTACCGCCTGCTAAGCCAGGAAAAACGAATATACCCGCACCTAACATTGCTCCCAATCCAATGGAAGTAGCTGGTACTAAACTGATGGTTCGTTTGAGTTTTTTTGATTTCAAGTATTCTAACGTAATAATTGGTGTACAAAAATACAGCTATTTTAAGATCATCAATGTTTTCATATCCTTCTCTTGATTTTTGAAGTGCCACTCATTTTAAGAAAGTGAAGTGAAAATGTCAACAAACTTTCTAATCGCTCATTAACGAAATGAATTGTTAGGAAGTTGCTCAAATCTTTAGTACATTTCGTTAAATAACTGAAATTTATGATGAAAAATATACTAATCATTGCTCTGGTCTTTGTTATTGCCCCATGTTTTAACGCTCAAAAGTTATTGTTGAAATCTGGGTCTTACGATGTTGATCATGCTCCAACTTCAAGTCTACAGCACGACAATAATGAAGTTGTCAAAGGTCACTTTTATAGAATTTTGGTTTTTAACGAAGTTCCTGATCAAAGTGAAAAAAGTGAACTGAAGAAAAACGGAATCACTCTTTTAGACTATCTTCCTCAACATGCCTTCATTGCTGAAATTGATCAATCCATTTCGGCGATTGATCTATCACTTTTTGATATTCAGAAAATACTGGATATCGCAAGAGAGTACAAGTTGTCTTCAGCACTGAAACAAGAAAAATATCCTGCACATGCATTCAAAAAGGATGATGAAATTCAGGTTGTTGCACAATATTTCTCTTCAATTAGTAAGGGGACAGTAGAAGCCGTATTGGGTAAAAAGAAAATGGGTATCGTTGATCATCTTGAAGCGAGCAATGCCGTTTTATTGCAATTACCATTAACAAAATTGGATGAATTGTACAGCATAAACCTGTTTCAGTATTTCGATGTACCAACACCACCTGCAGAACCGGAGAATTTACCTGGCCGTACAGAGCACCGTAGTAATGTTATGTGGAAAAATAATTCAAGCGGACTGCGCTACCGAGCAGATGGTATGAACTTAATGATGCAGGACGACGGCTATATTGGTCCACATATTGATTTTGAAGGAAGAATTGATCAGTCAGAATGTTCTTCCTGCAGCACTGACCCTTCAGATAATCACGGCGACCATGTGGCGGGTACCATTATGGGGGCTGGTAATCTCGACCCGACAGCAAGGGGGATGGCTCATGGTGCAGACCTTCTTGTTTACAATAGCTGGAACAGTAATTACGCTTTGGTTCCTGATCTGTATCAAAACGATGATGTTTACATTACTTCTAAAAGTTATAGTAATGGGTGTAATGCTGGATACACGAATCTTACTCAACAACTAGATAACCAAGTGCGATTACATCCATCTTTAATTCATGTTTTTTCAGCTGGTAACAGTGGGACAAGTGATTGTGGTTATGGTGCAGGCTCTGGTTGGGGAAATATCACCGGTGGTCATAAGTCAGGTAAAAATGTGATGTGTGTAGGCAATTTATCCAATACGAGTAGCTTGAGAAACTCCAGTAGTCGAGGTCCTGCGGAAGATGGACGAATTAAGCCTGATATCTGTGGTGTAGGAACCCAGGTATACTCTACGATTTATGATAATAATTATGCCAATTTCACGGGAACATCTATGTCATGCCCTGGTGTTGCAGGAACGTTGGCGCAATTATACGATGCCTATCAGGATGTCAACGGTGGAGCTATTCCTCATTCCGGTTTGATAAAAGCAATGGTACTCAATAGTGCAGATGATCTCGGTAATCCAGGACCTGATTTTAAACACGGTTGGGGGAGTATTAATGCACGTCGCGCACTAGAAATAATCCAGCAGGGCAATTACCTACTGGATTCTATTGATCAGGGACAGCAAAATATGCATAACGTTAACGTGCCTGCAGGAACAGAGGAATTGCGAGTAATGGTATACTGGACCGATTATGAAGGAAGTACGAATGCAGCTACGGCTCTAGTCAACGATTTGAACATGTTGATAACGGATCCTTCTTCGATGCAATACCAACCTTGGAAGCTTGATCCATCTCCTAATGTTACAGCGCTCGATGCAAATGCCATTCGTGGAACTGATAGCCTTAATAATATGGAACAAGTGACTATTGATAATCCAGTAGCAGGTACGTATTCAGTGACCATTGATGGTTACAATATCCCTCAAGGAGTTCAAAAATACCATGTGGTGTATGTTATTGAAAGTAATGAAATGCAGGTGACTTACCCATCGGGATTCGAGGCATTAGTTCCTTCAGAAAACCGATTAATTCGTTGGGACGCTCCCGAGGGTTCCAATCCTTTTACGATTTCATTTTCTCCGGATGATGGAAATAACTGGTCAGTAATCGGTACGGCACAGGCTGATGAACGGCATTTTTCCTGGAATATTCCTTCAGGTACGCCAACGGGACTTGGGCGCATCAAAGTCGAAAGAAATGGCCTTGAAGCGGTGAGTGACACGACCTTTACTGTTTTGGGTGTCCCTCAATCGTTCGGAATAGAATGGGTATGCCCTGATTCCATGATGTTATCCTGGGATCCCGTCAATGGAGCCACGGGGTATGAGGTGAGTGAATTGGGCAACAAATACATGGATAGTATTGCCTATGTCACTGATACGAATGTAGTGTTACAATACGGTTCAAATTATGAAAATTGGTTCAGTGTGAAAGCTCTCGGTGCTGATAATGCGGTCGGTCGCAGAGCTGTCGCGATCCAGAAAACACAGGGAGAATTCAACTGTACATGGAGTGCACCAATAGCAGGATTTGATGTCGATTGTCCTTCTGCAGGGCAAGCTTATTGTTTTACGCTTTCGGATGAATCGGCCAATACATCGGGATTATCTACGGATATCACTTGGTACTTTCCGGGTGGAACGCCATCTGTGGCTGCAGGACAAGCCCCTCAGGTATGTTACAGCGCCCCTGGAGATTACGATGTAGCGATGGTGGTGGAAACACCTTTTGGTATGGATTCCACGTATGAAACCAATTTTATAAATGTCACCCCTGCATCGTATTTACCTTATGTAGAAGGTTTTGAACCCCACACTTCTTTTGTCAGTAACCCCTATTGGTCAAGTGAAAATGTTTCTGGTGGCAATGCACGATTCAAAATCACTTCAGCAGCAGCACTTTCAGGTTCGAAAAGTGCATATTTAGCGAATTATGGTCAGCCTGAAGGATCTGTTGATGAACTTATTTCAGGACCGGTTGATTTATCGTCAGTTGATGCTTCAGAAGATCTAACACTTTCTTTTCGATACGCTTATCGGAAAAGAACGAGCGATGATCAGGAGTGGTTGAGAGTTCAAATCAGCAAAGGGTGTGACGGACCTTTTTATACAAGAAAAACAATCGTAGGTGATTTATTATCCCCTCAAATAAATAGCAGTTTNTGGGCACCAGCATCANAGGAGGAATGGGTGACTGTTCATGTTACCAATATCATTAGTTCTTTCTACGACGAGAATTTTAGGTTTAAATTTCAATTTGAAAGCGACGGAGGGAATAACCTCTATCTCGATGATATCAATATTTATGAGGGAGCTCCTTCAGACGATATTGTGACGTTAGATGAAGTTTCAAATAGTCATGTTGAATTTACGGTGTATCCAAACCCCGCAAGTGAAGAAGTCAATTTAAAATTTTCCAATAACAAGGGAGGTCCTGTGGAAATTTATATATCTGATATGACCGGGAAACGCATTTCAGCCCATGAAATCATGGCGACGAAGGGTGAAAACTTGGTGATTCTTGATACCCATGACATTGCTCCTGGTATTTACCTCGTAAGTTTGAAAAAAGATGGCGTGGTTCAAACAAAAAAACTCACTTTTCACTAGGTAGGTAGTGAATGGGAAGTGAACTTTGATCTATTTGTATGATTAAAAATGGCTGAGTCATAACACTCGGAGCGTTTGCAGAAGGAGCTTCACTCGTAGTATGCACGGTCACTTGTTGTGCTGATTTTGTTATTTTTTTCGTGTGGAAATGATACCCCCCGGTGTTACGAACTTTATCAAAAAGAAAGAGGAGCATGTAATCATCAAAAAAGCTTTCATCTTCGGGGGTTTTTAATCTTTCAGAAACTTGCATTTTTTTAAGTAGTTGTTGCATCGTTGCTTTATCTTGAATTACGTGATATCCTGCTTCAATGCCTTCGTCTCCCGCACCGTACATTTTACCTTGATCAACCAATGTCCAGTTGACTATAGATGATGAGTCTTGGGATGATGTTTGATGTTCATTTTTTAAGCTTGCAGTTTCTTTAGGTGAATTGCAAGCCACTATTGATAATGTGATCAGCAGGCTTATTGTATATAAAGTATTTTTCATGATTCTTCGTATTTAAGTTTATGTTAATGCAACTATTGATCACAATAGGTTTAATATTGTTACGAATATCATGTTTTTTTAAGAATTCAAGCGTATTTTATTTCTAAAACCGCTACAAATGACAGTATGTTATCAGAAAGCGCTTCCCTTTGTAGGTTAACGAACGATTAATTTTTTCGACATTACGCCATTCTGCGAGATAACAAAAACGAAGTACGTACCGGATAGAGCAGGACTGGATATCGTAAATTGATTCGCTGTAAACGTGGTGTCTAAATTGCCTATCCTATTACCATTTGCTGTCATGATAAAAACTCTTTCTATTCTTATGTCGTCTGGGACGATTGCTTTTACTGTTGAGCCCGCGCTCACAATGTTAGGGAAAATGCTTAGTTGTGTTGATTCACTTATATGAACACTTATAGTTTTAGACAATGTTGATTCACCATTGAAGTCTGTTTGACGCAAGCGATAATAGGATATTCCTGATAATGGATTTTTGTCAATGTACTTATAACAGTGCTTTTTAGTTGAAGTACCAGCTCCATTTATAACGTTTAAGCTGTTAAATTGATCACCGTGTTGACTCCTTTCGATCGTGAAATAGTTGTTATTCGTTTCAGATACCGTTTCCCATTCCAAAATAACATCTCCAAGTTGCTGGTTAGCTTCAAAACGATTTAATTTCACAGGAAGAGCAGCATCATCTACTTCACCTAAAATCATATTATCAAAGATAGTTTTATCTTTTCCGTTGCCATCCATCATTCTTCCTATCATTATGTCATCGTTGGACCATATGAACGGTGCAGGACTGCTATAAGTATTGCTCCAAACTACACTGTCATCGACCAGAACCTTGGCAGTACCATTATCCGGTAAGTAATAAAACCTGTAAGTACGAAAAGTATCATCATCGGGGATGGAATAAATGTTATTGACTTCAATCGTTTCTGTACCACCAGCGGTATCGTCTTTTTCGAACTTGATATATAACGCTCCACTATTCATTCCAAATGCAAAACGAGTACCAGATGAAATAAAATCACCTCTATTTTCATCGCGTTGAAAGTCGATACGAAAGTCAATACCATCAATATTGGCAAAAGCACTATTTGGTAGTAGCATTTCAATATCACCCTTTGGAAGTCCTGCATTGAGTCCGGTAGTGCCGTTGACACCTCCTTGATTAATTTTAGCAGAGCTGTTAATTGAAAGTGCATTTGGTCCGTAATCTGCAGTAGCAGGATTACTTCCGTTCCAATTAAATAAGGAGATAACCTGAGCATTGAGTTGAAATATACAGCCCAATGCGACAAATGTGTAAATGATTTTAAATCTCATATAGTCCAAAATATAGACCATTTCAGAAGTGACGTTGGAGTGACGCGATCGTTTTTCGGATATAAGTAAAATTACCTAATTTTTTAGGTGTAATTCTATAGAGTAGTTATTCCAAAAACATTGTTTTCGAATGAGAGCAGGAATCATGTTTTACACTGATAGGATAATAACAACCGCAAAAATCGTTATTTATTTTACTTTCCTTATCTTCGACCACCGTATAATAAAATGATATAAATGGCAATAAAAGATTATTCACACAGCGTTGCGAACCGCTTAATGAAATATGTTCAAATTGATACGACAGCAGATCCCAATTCTGATAGCTTTCCTTCTACCATGATTCAGAAAGATTTGGGTAAGCTTCTTTTAGAGGAATTAAAATCTTTAGGTATTGAAGATGCTGAAATGGATGAATTTGGGTACGTATTTGGAACGGTAAAAGGGAATATTGAAAGAACGGTTCCTACTGTTTGTTTCTGTGCACACATGGATACAGCACCCGACGTTTCCGGTAAAAACGTGAAGCCTATTCTCCACAAAAATTATGACGGCACGCCCATAACACTTCCTGAAGATGGGAATCAGGTGATCACTACTGATCAACACCCCTATTTGAAAGAGAAAATAGGTGACGATTTGATTACTGCAAGTGGTAATACATTGCTAGGTGCGGACGATAAAGCAGGAGTGGCTTGTATTATGGATTTTGTAGAATATTTAATGGGTAACGCAGAAGTCAAACACGGAGATATTCGCATTTTATTTACTCCAGACGAAGAGGTTGGTCGCGGTGTGAACCACCTCGATATGGAAAAATTAAATGCGGATTATGGTTACACACTTGATGGTGGTGTTCTTGGTTCGATTGAGGATGAAAGTTTTTCTGCCGATCAGGTAAAAATTACCGTCCATGGTATCAGTTCACATCCGGGGTATGCTAAGAATAAATTGGTTAATGCTTTAAAAATTGGAGGTGAAATTCTTGCGGCACTACCCAACGACAGTTGGTCACCCGAAACAACCGAAGGTAGGGAAGGATTTGTACATCCTATTGCTTTTGAGGGGATTCAAGAGAAGTCGACCCTCCAATTCATCATTCGGGATCACGAAACAAAGCAATTAGCAGATTATGAAAGACGGCTGGAGAATATTGTTAAGAATGTGGTGCATCAACATAAAGGAGCAACATACGAGTTTGAAATAAATGAACAATACCGCAATATGAAGGAGGTGCTCAAGGAAGTTCCTTTTGTAACCGCTTACGCGATCCAGGCGATGGAAAAAGCGAATATCGAACCACGACCAGTGATTATACGCGGTGGTACGGATGGTTCTCGACTTTCATTTATGGGGCTACCGTGTCCCAATTTATTTACGGGCGAAATGGCTATTCACTCAAAACATGAATACGTGAGTGTTCAGGATATGGAGAAAGCGGTTCAAACGATGAACGAATTAGTCCAAATCTGGGCGGAGCATAAGTGATATTCATTATTTGGGATTCGGGCTTCGAGAGCCTCAAACTTCAGCCTTCGAGAGCCTCAGGCTTCGTTTGAGGGCTGAGGCTCTCGAAGCCCGAAAATTAAGGATAGCAAAAGACATTCACCTCGGCAGTTTCAGTATACGTTCCTTGATGATCACTTGAGGCAATGACTTCAATACGCACTTCACTTGTATCATTTAGATTATTTGTCCAGGATTCACTAATGCTGATCATGTCTCCATGCTCATGTCCATCGGTTTCGTAAAGTAGTGAATCGAGATTGGATGCGTTCCAAAATCGGACAATATAACCATGTGCATCAAAATTTGATTGAATTTCACCTTCCACCGTTATCGATTCATTATAAGAATATGTCGATCCCTGCAGTGGATTTTGTACCGTTATCTGCATGTGCTTTTTTTCATCAGGATCCTCATCTTTAGCAGGGTCCTCTTTTTTACAGCCTGTCGTAGAAATTGCCACTACAGCCAATATCAATATTGATTGATTAAATTTCATTGTTCGTTGTTTTCTGTTTTTTGTTAGTCGGCAGGAAATAGGTGAATCCTGCGTCAAATTGAAAATATTGTTTTACACGGCCTTTCCCCAGGTTTTGCCATAAAGCATGATTAGCCATCGCAAAAAAGGTCCAATTTTCTCCAACGGAAGTGAATTTCAGCATAGGAGAAACCATGTTACCACTGGTGTAGACCTGTTCTTCATTGAAGCGTAGGTCGTAATCAGCTTCAAGATTTGTGATCATCATACCAGCTTCAAAGAGAAAAGTTCTTTCCATACTTTGTTTACGATAGAAGATACTGGCCTGCCCACTGAACACATTCCCAAAATCGTAATTAAGGTCGTTGGTGCCACGGTTAGTATAAGCGCCACTGAGTATTCCCCCGATATTTTTGCGACGGTAAATGAGGTCAGCTGATATGGAATAATCCCAGGTTCCCGTTCCAGGTAACATTGATCTTCTAAATGCCTGCGCTTCGTTATCTACAAAATCATATCTCCCTGTTGGCACTTTTAACGTAGTTCCAAGAAATACAGAAAGTAATTCATCTTTAGTAGAATCTTTGTGATCCACCAAAAGAAAATTTACTTTTAATCGCGCATCTCCTAAACCATTAGTCGTATGCCATTGATCTTCTTCGCGCTTGAATACAGCATTGTGAGGTAAAAAACCAATCAATTGTACACGTCGGTGTGGAGAATATCGACCATAGAATTCTGTCGTATGGAACCATTCTTTAGAACGTGTTGTGCCACCGAGTAATCCATAATGCAGACTCTCAAAGTGTCTTACGTTCGCTCTCATACCTAAATAGTTTTGGAAAACACCTGGTATAACTTCGTTCCCGCTTGTGTTGATCGCACAACCGCAAACGTCACAAGCAATTGCCTTCATTGTACCGATCAAAAGTATCAATACCAATATTATATTTCTCATTGTTTTACTCATTTAGCCACTGTGCATCCAGCAATTCATAATCTGTCAGCGTCTCCAGAAAGGCAATGATCTGATCTTTTTCTGTTTCAGTCATCGGAATACCGTTTACCAACACAGGATCTAATGTTTCAGATTGAACAACTCCTTCATCATAGTGGTCGAGCACTTCACGTATGGTAAACATACGACCATCATGCATGTAAGGATAGGTCAGCATGACATTGCGAAGTGACGGGACTTTAAATTTTCCGTTATCTTCTGGTTTTTGGGTTATTCTTCCTCTTCCAAGATCCTCCTCAAAAGTTGCATCCAATCCGTTGTTGCGATAAGAATAATCCGTTTGAAGCGCGCCACTGTGACAACTCGCACATTTCGAGTTAAAAAGTTGTCGTCCTTGTTCTTCCATCGGAGACAATTCGGTCTCACCACGTTTCCATTGATCAAATTTAGACTGATCTGAAATGATCATCGTAACATAGATCGTCAACGCACGAAATAAAACCTGATCATTGACTTCATCGACCTGATAGTGTTTTTTGAACAACCATTGGTATATTTCATTTTGATTGAGCTTATTGATGACATTGCTCATGGTCTCATCCATCTCATTTGGATCTGTAATTGGGGCTAGCGAGAAGATCTCCAGGTGATTTACACCACCGTCCCACATAAAGGCAGGGGAGAAGGCCATATTCGCAACGGAAGGAGAATTTCTTTTCCCTAATCGACCGTCTACACCAGCGCTTAAGGATACATTATGATCCGCAAAGGCATGTACTTGTGCATGACATGAAGCACATGAAATGGTACTATCAGAAGATAGTATGGGGTCAAAAAATAGCATTTTACCGAGTTTGAAACGACCTTTCGTAACTTGATTTTCATTGAAATTATATTGGATTTCAGGAAAATAATCGGGTGCGTTAAATTCAAAAGGTTCTATTTTTTCCACGTGATCTTTTCGACAACTTCCAAGAAAAACCAAGGTCAATAGCAAAGCAGGAACAAATAATGTTCGTCTCATTGTTTTAAAAATAGGGTGTGCCGTTTTTAAAACGGCACACCAATTAATACTATTGAATCCCAGTAAAAGCAACGGCAGAAAAGAAATCTGTCGCCATGGTAGTCGCGTCTGGACCCGGCATCATGATGGAAGTATTTCCACTAATTGAACCAGTTGTATGGAACATTTTAGCAGGATTAACGGTCAACTGAATTGTTGGAGTTATACCTGGACCAACTGCTTCAGGACTTCCAAAAACATGATTCTGAGGAGTAATTACATTGTTACTACCAGAAAAACCTCCTAAATGGAATGCAAAGTTTCCAGATTGACTGTTGGGGCTTGTACCTTCTGCTTTAACCATAATGTAACCTGAATTCCAACTCCAAAACATATTGTTTGTCGTCGACAATGCACCAGTTTGAGCTCCTGATACATTTCTTGCGCTGTCTACTCCCATCACGTAACTTACTTCAGTATAGTTTCCTTCCGGAATATTGCTAATTGTTAATGTAGTAGAAGAAGCATCACTGACGTCTACTAAAAAGTAGCTCTCAGGATGTGTCCACCATGTACCGTCAGATTTTTTCAATTTGAAGTTACTGACATAGTATTTGAACTTGGTGTAAGTTAACGTATCATTCGACATGGGGTGGATATATTCGGTATTCAATTCGAATGGCACCACATTTCCCATACCTCCAAATTCATGTTTCAGTTGGACCTCTGTAGTTCCGAATTGTTCATACTCACAAGATCCATCGTCTTTATCTGCTTCTTGATTATAATTGATTGCTTGAGGATCTGTACATCCTTCTTTTTTACATGACACGGTCATGAGTCCCACAGCAAGCATGAGTGGAACAATAAATTTAATTGTTTTCATTGTATAAAGTTTAATGTTAAAATAATAGTTAGAATATAAGGTTTGACCCTATATCCAATTGTCTTTAAAGAACATTAAACCTGTGGAGGATGGTCGATTTGATGGTGAACTCTGTTATACCAAAAAATAGGTTTTGAATAGCCTAAATTTTGATTTTCTTCATTGGCATAAATAGCTATTGAAGGAGCTTCATAGCTCAAAATCCAGGAGAAATTAGTGTTTTCCAGAAGTGGAGCAGGGCTCGGATACTTTTCTCGCTCTTTTTTCTCTTTAAGCTCGAGATTTTCCAGTTGTTTTGACAGGTAACATTTACCGTTACAATCCATCATTGGTTTATCCTTATTGATACAATATTTTTCTGTAATCTCAGCTTGATTTATCTTCCATTGAAGTACCACAAAGGATTTAGATCCCAAACCGAAAAGTAGGAGTGATATTAAAAGATATGCAAGAACAGCTCTCATTACAGTTGGCAATGTACAAAGTAAATGAACGACCCGCAAAAATAAAGCACTGACATTTATCAGCTTTATCTAACGCGTAACTTTTGTTACATGAGTGCTGGATACTCCTCTGGATCTGCTTCGTGCATCAATTCATACGCAGCATCAAAAATATCGTCAATACTCGGTTTGGAAAAATAATCGCCATCAGTACTATAAGCGGGTCTATGATCTTGCGAACTGACAGTTACAGGTTCACTATCGAGTAAGTAATAAGCTTTTTGCTTCACGAGTACTTGATCTAATATATAACCTGTAGCACCGCTTGATACATCTTCATCGACAATCATTAGGCGGCTCGTCTTTTCAAGCGAAGCGGAGATTTCATGATCAATATCAAACGGAAGTAATGTCTGCACATCAATCAATTCAACTTGTACTCCAGCTTGTTGCAGTACTTTGGCGGCTTCGTTGCATAAATTGAACGTGGAACCATAACTCACCAGGGTAATATGCTCACCTTCCTGTACTATTTCGGGTTGACCAAGTGCTACTTTGAATTCACCGAGGTTCGTTGGAATGCGTTCTTTCGTTCGGTAACCATTGAGTGGCTCAATAACCAGAGCAGGTTCATCTGCTTCCATGAGTGTATTGTACATTCCCGCGGCTTGTGTCATGTTTCGCGGCACGCAGACCTTAATCCCGCGAACAGCGTTGATGATCATTCCCATAGGAGAACCTGAGTGCCAAATCCCTTCTAAGCGATGCCCCCGTGTACGTATAATCAATGGAGCTTTTTGACCTCCTTTTGTTCTGTATTGTGTCGTGGCAAGATCATCTGACAATACCTGAATGGCATAAAGTAGGTAATCCAGGTACTGAATCTCTGCTATAGGTCGCAAACCACGCAACGCCATACCGATTCCCTGACCTACAATTGTAGCCTCGCGAATACCCGTATCTGCAACGCGGAGTTCACCGAATTGCTCTTGCATGTTTTCCATGGACTGGTTTACACCCCCAATCTTACCAGTATCTTCACCAAAGGTGAGTGCCTCGGGATATTTTTCAAAAATTTTCGCAAAATTGTCGCGTAAAATGATACGACCATCTTCCAGTTGCTCTTCCTCATCGTATT
>P_1C_Liq_1_UnCtyDRAFT_1000186_pt1 | contig 14550 bp, 9 predicted proteins | sample Pon1CUnioCityCA_2_FD_10230 | JGI IMG/M metagenome (IMG submission 10230) | reverse complement strand
TGCGAGTGAATCATTTTCTATGGAAAGAGCCCGCCAGCATGGCGCTCTACCAGCAAGACCCGCACGAAGCTGATCTATACAAAGACTTCGCCAGTAAGTTGTATAAGAAGTCATGGGATGAAGTAATCAAAGCTGAGCGACAGGTTGGCAAGGTCGCGCACCTCGGACTTGGTTTTGGTGCTGGCCCCGGTGCGTTTCAGAAAGTGGCTCGGCTGATGGGCGGTGTTGATATTAGCCTTGAGGAGTCAGAGCAAATTGTAGCCAAGTGGCGTAACGAGTATGGGCGGATTGCATCGGGCTGGCGCACCTGCCATGACTCACTGTCACACATTTACTACGGCCATTATGGTGTGCAGATTGACCCGTGGGGCTTGTGCAAGACAGCCAAGGGCGGGATCAAAACTCCGCTTGGCATGATCCGCTACCCCGATCTGCGCGAAGAGACTAACGAGGACACCGGGCGTACCGAGTGGGTGTACGGCCATGGACGCAAGAAGGCGCGGATATACGCCGGGAAAGTGACTGAAAACATTGTTCAGCACCTCGCCCGTGAGGCACTGTGCGACATGATGCTGGAGATTCAGAAGCGCTACCAGATTGCCCATACCGTGCACGACGAAGTCATACTGGTGGTTGACGAGGCCGAAGCGGAAGACGCGCTTGAGTTCATGCAGAAGATCATGTGCGCGGGTGTGGATTGGTGGCCTGAGCTGATAACATCATCGGAAGGTGATATTGCCAGCGATTATGGATCGGCCAAATGACTCAACACGCATGGAGTTTCAGTGCCCTTAAAACTTTTGAGACGTGCCCTCGTAAGTACCATGCGGAGAAAGTTCTTAAGCTGTATCCGTTTGAAGAGACGGAGCAGAGTCGGTACGGCACTGAAGTTCACCTTGCTGCTGAGAAGTATATTGGGGAAGGTGAACCGCTGCCCAAGGGCATGGAGAAGTTTAAGCCTGCGCTGGATGCACTGAACAAGATTCCCGGCGAGAAGAAAGTCGAGCTGAAGATGGCGTTGACTGCAGATATGCAGGTCACTGAGTTTGACGCAGATGACGTTTGGGTGCGCGGTATCGCTGATCTGGTGATCGTCAACGGAGAAAAGGCACGCATCGTAGACTACAAGACCGGCTCTGCCAAATACCCTGACAAGAAACAGCTTGAGCTTATGGCTCTGATGTTGTTTGAACACTTCCCCGAAGTCCAAGAAGTCAAAGCCGCGCTGGCGTTTCTTTTGCACGACGTTGTCGTCAAAGGGCAGTACAAACGAGCGGAGGCTGCTAAACTTTGGGAGAAGTGGCGAGCTAGAACAGACATGCTTGACGGGGCGTTTGAGCACGACAACTGGCCGCCAAAGACTAACGGCCTGTGCCGCAAGTGGTGTCCGGTCGAGACGTGTGAGTTTAATGGGAGGGTGCGAAGTGCCTAGAAATCCTCGGGACTATAAAAAAGAGCGTAAGTACGACGGCAAACCAGAGGTGAAGGCTCGCCGGGCAGCGCGCAACCGTGGCCGCTACAAACTTATGAAAGAAGGCAAGGTTAGCAAGGGAGACGGGAAAGACGTTGATCACAAGAAGCCGCTGAGCAAGGGCGGCAGCACTAAGCGAAGCAATCTGCGCGCCAAGCCGTCGTCCAAGAACCGCTCCTATGCCCGCACCCAATCCGCCCGAATGAAATAAGTTCTCAAGTCGGGGATCGTCTAACGGTAGGACAGCGGCCTTTGAAGCCGCTAATGCAGGTTCGAGTCCTGCTCCCCGAACCATCTATTGACTCCTCCCCCCGAAGATAAGTAATCTGGTCTGCGCCCTTCCGCATAAGTGGAATGTGGTGTTTATCCCTCGTACGCAAACAACAAGGACAGCAGTGTGGAAATCATTGAAGATCGCGGCTTGTTGGTCAGATCGCGCAGCCACGAGAAAATCACTACAGCAATAGACAAAAGCCGGTACATGGGCACTGACGAGAGCGGCATAGACAAGGTGCTCGTTAAATGGACGCTGGAAAACGCTCGCAAGCTCGCCAACTTGGGAATTCGCAAAGCCCCGTCTCCGATACTCAGAGACTATGACTGGCCCGGCGCATTCAAGCCGTATGACCACCAACGCCAGACATCTAGCTTCTTGACCGCCAACAACAGAGCTTTTTGCTTCTCAGAGCAGGGCTGCGTGGACTCAGAAACAGAGTACCTATCCCCTACCGGGTGGGTGAAGATTTCTGAGTATCAAGGTGGGCAAGTTGCCCAGTACCACCCCAGAACAGGAGAAGCGGAGTTTGTAGACCCCGAAGAATATGTGAAGTTGCCTTGCGCAGACATGATCAGGTTAAAAACAAAATACGGAATAGATCAGCTACTTAGCCCTGAGCACAGAGTTTTGGCTAGATCGACTCGCGGAAAGGGGAAACAAGAAGTTCTACATGCTTCAGAGGTTTTTCAGCGCCATAAAGACTACCATGCCGGGAATTTTATCCGCCCACACGCACCTAAACTCAGCACAGACTCAATAGCGTTTAGCTCTATGGGCGTGCCTTGTACGTTTGGGGCCCCTTCGGGTGCGGGGGTTGGGCTCACCGATGCCAAGCTAAGATTGCAGGTAGCGGTTATAGCTGATGGATATTTTGGCGCGCAAACCACGCACTGCGTTGTTCGTTTGAAGAAGCTGCGAAAAGTCGAGCGGCTAAGAATGTTGCTTCACGATGCGGGCGTTGATTATGCGGAGACAGTGCCTGACTACCCCTCAGCACCGGGCTTTCACGTGTTCAAGTTCTACGCACCAATGAGAGTTAAGGTGTTTGACGGGCAATTTTGGCAAGCCACTCAGCCTCAGTTGCAGGTCATCGCAGACGAAGTTGTTCACTGGGACTCATGCACTACAAAGGGTGTCAGATTTAGCACGTCTTCCAGACAGTCAGCGGATTTTATTCAGTATGCTATGGCTGGCACTGGCAGAACAGCGCGGGTATCTGCCTATACACGGAGTAGGCGAGGGCGCACAGAGACCGAATATAATGTTCAAGTGAGAGACACCCCCGTCTTGTCTCTTCGCAGTTCCGAAGAGTCTGTGTGGGAGGAAGCGTCGACTGATGGGTTTAAATACTGCTTNCGCGTTCCAAGCACGTTTCTGCTTTTCCGCCGCAACGGCTGCATTTTTGCGTCCGGCAACACGGGCAAAACAGGTGCGGTGATATGGGCTGCTGACTACCTGATGAACATTGGCGATGTAAAACGCGTGCTGATTGTAAGTCCGCTTTCCATTATGCACTCGGCGTGGATGACTGACATATTCAAGATCGCGATGCACCGCACGGCAGCTGTAGCTCACGGTCGCCCTGAAACACGGAAACAGGTAATAAACGGCCATTATGAGTTCGTCATCATAAACTACGACGGCATCCCTATCATGGAAGATGAGCTCAAAGGCAAGTTTGACCTGATCGTTGCCGACGAAGCTAATTTTCTGAAAACAGCTACCACCCGCCGCTGGAAGTCTTTCAATAAAATAGTCAAAGACGAAACAAAGCTGTGGATGCTGACGGGCACTCCAGCGGCTCAGAGCCCTGCCGACGCCTATGGGCTGGCCAAACTGGCAGTGCCGCACCGTGTCCCTCCTTACTTTACGTCGTGGAAGAACCGGGTAATGATCAAACTCACCCAGTTCAAGTGGGTTCCGTCGCCCGACTCGACCAAGGTTGTGCAGGCCGCTCTTCAGCCCGCTATTCGATACACAAAAGCCGACTGTCTGGACCTACCGCCCGTCACGTATGTCACCCGTGAGATTGACCTGACCGCACAACAGAAGAAGTACTACAAGCAACTTAAAAAGCAGATGATGATTGAAGCGGCAGGCGAGAGTATAAGCGCTGTCCATGCAGCTGCGGGCTTGAACAAACTTCTGCAAATCAGCTGCGGCGCGGTCTACTCCGACGATCAAGAGGTTGTGCAGTTCGACGCCAAAAACCGACTCGACGAAGTATCTGAAGTTGTTAACGAGGCAAGCCATAAGGTCATTGTTTTCGTGCCGTTCCGGCACGCGATTGATATTGTCGCGGAGAGGCTTCGCAAGGATGGGTTCAGCACTGAAGTTATCAGCGGGTCAGTGTCTATGAAAGCCCGCACTAAGATATTCAAAGACTTCCAAGAGAGCGACGACCCGCGAGTTCTTGTCGTGCAGCCACAGAGCGCCTCGCACGGTGTGACATTAACCGCTGCAGATACTATTGTGTGGTTCGCGCCTGTTGCGTCTGTAGAGACTTGGCTGCAAGCTAACGAGAGGATTAACAGGCCATCACAAGAAAACAAGATGACAATCATCAAAATATACGGATCAGAGGTTGAAAAGAAGGTTTACGACGCGTTAGAATCAAAAGAAACCAATCAGAAGACATTGGTTGCTCTTTACGAGAAAGAGATAAAAGGCTAATCCACAACAGCTTCGGAGATTGCAAGATGGACACAAGCAAACTGGTCGCGGCGTATGTCCGCCTTCGTGATGCGCGAAACGACCTAAAGCACAAGTTTGAGGAGCAGGATGCAGAGTACAAGGCTAAGCTCGATAAGATTGAGCAGGCGCTACTCGACCTGACTAAAGAGCACGGGCTGGACAGCATCAAGACCTCTCACGGCACCGCTTCTCGTGTCGTGCAGACCCGTTACTGGGCTCCCGACTGGGATGCCTTTACGAAGTTTTTGGATCAGGACGGCAGCTATGACTTGCTAGAGCGTCGCATCCACCAAGGCAACTTCAAACAGTTTCTGGAGAACAATCCAGACATCAAGCCGCCGGTTAACGCAGATAGCCGGTATTCCATCCGAGTTCGACGAGGTAACAAGTAGTGAACGAGAATGAGTTGGAATTGCTGACAACCAAGGAGGCCGCGCAGTTTTTGCGCCTATCTCCGTCAGCGCTACACAAGCTCCGAAAGGAGGGCGAGCTACCGTTCGTCCAGCTTGGCAAGAAGGTGTTCTTCAAACGAGAGAGCCTTGTTGAGTACGTTAACAACCAAATGAAGATTTACGATCTAGGAGACCAGTGATGAGCAACGAAATCGGAATGTTTGAGGGTGCCGCTAATGTGCCTGACCACCTGCGGGGTGGAGAGTTGTCAGATACCGCTCGGGCGCTTGGTGCGTCTGGCGGTGGAGTCAAATGGATCAGCATCAAGGGTAGTGTTTTTCGTATGATGGTCGGCGACCAGCAGGTTGCTACTAACGAAGACCGATCCATGAAGCTGGTGATTGTCGCGTCGGCTCCGGGGTACGCACGGACTTTCTACGCTGATTCCTACAAAGAGGGCGTCAAGGCGACTCCGGCTTGTTGGTCTGACGACGGCAATGAACCGAGCGAGAACGTCCCCAACCCGCAGTCTTCCCTGTGTGCCACCTGCCCTCAGAATGTTAAGGGGTCTGCATCCGGCGGTGGCCGTGCCTGCAAGTACTCAGCCCGTCTTGCGGTTGTCCTTGAGGGTGACATGAGCGGCGACGTTTATGGCTTGAACATCCCGGCGACTTCTATTTTCGGTGAAGTTGAGAGTGAGCAGCACCTGTCTTTGCAGGAGTACGTCCGCAAGCTGGCTGGGTTTGGCTACGACGTGGTTAAGGTTGTCACTGAGATCAAGTTCGACACGAACTCCCCGGTGCCGAAACTTATGTTCCGCGCTGTACGTCCCCTCGATGAAAACGAGTGGGAGAAGGTTAAGGCTCGCTCGGAGAGCAGCGACGCCAAGACTCATACAGGCCCGCGCAAGTTCAACAGCAGCGAAGAAGAGTCTGATGACAACTCTCCTGCGAACCCGGAGCCTGCTCCCAAGAAGCCCGCTGCCAAAAAGCCTGCCAAGGCTGAAGCGCCGGTTGAAGAAGCCGACGATGCGCCTGAGCCCAAAAAGGTCTCTAAGAAAAAGGAGCCCGAACCAGAAAGCGATGATATTTCTGACATTCTGGACGAGTGGGGCGACGAGGAAGACTGATGCTTAGAGGTCATTTGAACGTCAGCGATCTGCGTATGCTCCTAGAAAGCTCACTGAGTAAAAGTCATGGTGACATTGTCGAGCTCGATAGGGATTTAGCAGAACAGCTTGCTTCGACGCTAGATTCGCTGATAGCTTCTGTGGACGATGTGCCAAAGTCAGGCACTCGAACCCTCAAAAAGCAGGTCAGGCTTTTTAAGTAGGCAATAACCGGGGGCAGGCGAGCCTGCCCCCTACATAACAACGCCGGACGCATCGAATGAAAGCACTACAAGACTTCCTCGATGCTGTGCTTCCCGAGAGTGGAATCTACTGCGTTGTTGGCATCCACGAGAACAAGGTCAGGCAACAGTTCGTTGAAACAAAAGACGAAGTTGCGGAGAGAGCAGCAGACCTAGTTGATCAGGAAGTCAACGCATACTTTGCGGTAGCCTCCTTTGAGGAAGGCAGCGACAAACGAACACAAGACAATGCAGCGTGGATGAAGTCGTTCTGGCTCGACCTCGACTGCGGGCCGGGCAAAGAGTACTCCTCACAGGACGAGGCCGTTTCGGCTTTGTGGGAAGACTTTTTGCCGATGTCAGGTCTACCGAAGCCGCTTCTGGTCAGTTCTGGTAACGGGGTGCATGTTTACTGGCCACTTCACGACAGCGTGGGCAGCGAAGACTGGCTTCGCATCGCAGGAAAGTTAAAGGCTGCATGTCGTTTTATTGGCCTTGAAGCGGACCCTGCAGTCACGGCGGACTCCGCACGCATACTGCGGCTTCCATCCACAGTAAATTTCAAGGACGCTGAGAACCCCAAAACAGTATTCGTCATGGGCGACGAGTACGAAGTGACAACGGCTGATGACATAGAGACTAGCCTTGATGCGCTTGACCTGCCCCGTGAGGAGTCAACACCAAAGCGCGACTACGGGGAGCTTAGTGCTACTGCAAAAGCGCTTATAGGCGCTCGCACTTCAAAGTTTAAAAAGATCGCACGCCGCAGCTTGAAAGACACGGGCTGCAACGCCATCAAGCACATAATCATGAACCAAGAGGGCATCGACGAGCCTCTTTGGCGTGCGGGTCTATCCGTTGCATGGGCTTGCGAAGACGCCGATGAAGCTATTCATCTGATGTCTAAAAAGTATTCTGGGTACACCCCGGAAGCTACGCTTGAAAAAGCCAAGCTGACCAAGGGCCCGTACACCTGCGAGACCATTGGCGACATTATGCCCAGCCTGTGCGATGGCTGTCCGCACAAGGGGAAGATAAGCAGCCCTATACAGCTTGGCAGCGAAGTTAAGCGCGACGAGAACGGGCTGTTTATGCTTGATACTCAGCCAAATGACGCCTCTGAGGAGGACAATTCAAGCGAGGACGACGAAGACAGTGCTGACACTGAATCGCAGGATGACGACTCTTCTGCCGGGTTCAGACCCCCATTCCCTTATTTCAGGGCGCACGGCGGTGGTGTTTACAGGCAGGAAGGGTCGGGTGACGACGCTCAGGAGATCAAGGTCTACGAGTATGATCTCTACCCAGTGAAGCGTGTTTTTGACCCGAACGATGGCGAGTCGATTGTATTCCGCCTCCACCTACCCAAAGACGGCATTAAAGAGTTTACAGTTCCGCTAAAGCGGCTTATGGCCGGAGACCAGTTTAGGGAAACGTTTGGCGGTGAAGGCGTGGCGGCCACACAGAACCAAATGAAAGAGATTATGAACTATACAATTAGATTCACTAAGGAGCTACAGAAGCTGCAGCAGGCACATCAAGCTCAGCTTCAGTTTGGGTGGACGATAGACCGAGACAAGTTCATCGTCGGCAACCGTGCCTACATCAAGGGCGACAAGTATGAACACAACCCCGCGTCTAGCACTACGGTTGATTTGATCCGGTACTTTGAGCCGCAAGGCACTCTGCGCGAGTGGAAGTCAGCTTTCAACGTGCTGGCTCGACCGAGGATGGAGCCCCTGCAGCTTGTCGCCGGTTCCGGTTTTGCCGCTCCGCTCATGGCGTTTACGGGTCTGCCGGGTGCGACCATCAACCTAATTAGTAACCAGTCAGGCACAGGTAAATCTACGGCTGGCTACTTGGCTATGAGCATATTCGGCGACCCCAAGGGAACATCGTTGATTGCGGAGGATACGCATCTGTCGAAGATGCACCGCATTGGCGTGATGAATAATCTGCCTGTGATGTCAGACGAAATGACCAATCTGGCACCCGATCTACTCTCCAACATGATCTATGCCGTGTCTCAGGGGCGTGCTAGGCACCGTATGGAGCGCGACGTAAACCGGGAGCGCAAGAACATTAGCTCGTGGAAAACCATTCTGCTGACTAACTCTAACGCTTCAATGATGAGCAAGCTGGCTAAAGCCAAGGCTCGGCCTGACGGCGAAATGATGCGGCTGATTGAAATGCACGTCGAGCGCGAGTACGTCGAGGACGCGGACATCCTGTTTGACAAGATCAACGACAATTTTGGCGTTGCTGGTGAAGTGTATGCTCATTGGCTGGTCGACAATAAAGACAGCATCCCCGGACTGTATGAGAAGCAGCGTGACCGTATCTTCAAGCAGATTGGCAAGCGCATGGACGAGCGGTTCTGGGTTAGCACTCTGGCGATGATTCTGGTTGGCTTGCGGATTGCTCAGAAGCTGGGCTTGCACGACTACGACCTAGTCAATCTAGAAATCTGGGTGTGCGAGTACCTGATGGGCCTGCGGGGCGAGGTGCAGTCTGAGGTGGTGCTGGCTGATGACTTGGTGGGTGAGTTCCTGATGGACCACTCAAACAGCATTTTGGCTGTTGGAAACCGCATCAACCCGCGCAGTGGCGATAATGTCTGGATGCCGTCGCGCAGTTCTAAGCTGGTCGCTAGGTTTGAACTCGATGAAAACCGGATGTACATAACCAAGAAGGCGTTCCGCGAGTACTGCGTAGACAGGCAGTTTACTGAGACAGAAGCGTTAAAGCAGGCGTCGGAGGAAGGCTCTACTTTCAGATACCTCAAGACCGTTAAGAAGCGCATGATGGCAGGCACCGCAATTACCGCACCGGGCGTGGATGCTCACGTGTTCCAGTGCGACCCTGATGAGGCTGAGGCCCTGTTCGACACCCTAGAAAAGCGTGCTGATGGCAGTGCTGAGGATGAGGACTAGGATGTGCTTCGGTGGGACTTTGAAGCTGTGCTTGGCGGTATGCGTGTCGGGGACAGTTTCTTTGTCCCCTGCCTGCGTTGCGAGACTTACCGGAGCCAGATAAAACGTCTTGCCAAGGAGTTTGGCATCGAAGTGAGGTGTATGCAGCGAACTGAGAATTATATCAAAGGTTTACGAACATGGAGAATCCGGTAGAATCCCACTTACAGTGACGTTTTGCTCTCTCCTCCTCCTGACCACGTCACTGGTCTCTGAAGTGGCTTGCCCCCGGCCTACGGGGGCTTTTTTATTGGTCGTAGATAAACGACCTCATCCGGCGAATCTGCCCCGCCAGCCTAGCTTGCAGGTCACGCTCAGCATCTACTCGGCGCTTCTTCTCATCTGAGGGAAGGTCAGAGTCCTGAATTTGCCTGATGCGTGCGTTGCTCTTCTTGATGGTGTCGTCCACCTTATTGAGCTGATTGCGAACCTGAAGCAAACGGCGGTCGTTCTCTAAAATATCCTGCGCCCGCTCAACATCTCCACGCTCCCTAGCCAAGTTCAGCGACCCAACGGCTGCACGTACGTCGTCGCGCATTGAGTAGAAGTCCTGCTTGAACCCAGTGCCCTTAGTGCGTGCAAACCATGTCCTTACTGCTGGCAGCTCGCCAAGTTCACGTCTTGTCCGGGTTTCGCCCGTAGCTTGCTCGTAGAGCATGTCAGTCAAAGTGAGGCCCGTCATGCCCAGTGTGCCGGTATAGCCTTTTAGGAGGTGGTCAGCAACCAGCGGTGATACGCCCACATTAGAGAACAGACGAGCAAGCTGCGAAGTGCTTTCTGTGTACTGATCCTCGATCTGCTTGTACTGCTGACCCATGCCAACAATCGGGCCGCCAGTGAAAAAGTTGTAATTGACCGTGGCCTCAAGCGTCGGCTTGATCAGCTGAGGCGTAAGATTCGGCCCCATCACTGCAGTCATGAACGAGTCACGTATTTCCCTGATAACTTTTTTAGAGTCTTGATCGTCTCGCATCATCTGCATTACGGCAGACTCAGGCAGCGTCTTTGCAATAAACCCGACGTCGGCTGGCATAGCGAGCCTGAGCGGTGGAGTGCCATCACCCAAGGGGACCAGAAAGAACCTAGACCGCACGTGAGACGGCTGATTAACGTAGTCTTCGTCGTCAGCAAACATCGCAGCGTAAAGGCCAGACAGTATGCTCAGCTTTAGCATGCCGCCCCAGAACGTAGCCAGTGCTCGCTTTTTATCCTGCTGGCTCAGCCCCCTACCGACTATAGATTTAGCCAGCACGTTCATGCCCTGCATGTAGGCGTTCATGAAAGGTATCGTTTGACGAGCAACAGAAGCCACCGGGCTAATGCCGCGACGGTTAAAGTTGATGACCTCGGACGCGCCCCAGAAAGCCATCAGCGGGTCGTTTGTCTCAGCTAAATACTGATCGTAAACCGCCTTTCTCTGGGCAAGATCAGAAGCTTCAGCATTGCGCTCGCCCCAGCGAATGACTTTACCGCCAAAACCTAGCTCTTCTCCGACAGCTTCACGCTCTACTGACCTGCGCGCCTGCTCGGGCATGTAGTCATACTGGCCGACAATGCCGTACTTGTTCAGGTTTTCTTCACCGAACTCGCCTTTACGCAGTTCGTTTCTAACCTGTACAAAGCCTTTAGCAACCCGCGACCCGCCCCGCGCTCCATTTTTCATGCCACCGAAAGCAAATACACGGAAAGTGTCCTGCTGGAGCTGACTCATAATGAAATCAGGAGACAGCGTAATGCCTTTACGCAGAACATTTGCTGGCATCGACAGGGTTCTCAACGCAGGGACGTTAATTGCTTCTGTGCCTCGCCATGCGTACGCATCCAGCGGGTCTGTAGGCACGGCAAACTTGCGAACGCCTTCTTCCTTCCAAGAAATGCTGTGAGGGCGAAGGTCTTTAGGTATTTGCTCCGCTGAGTTGTACTCCCCGCGAAGCCCGCCATCAATTCGACGGAGCCCGTTGGCCATCTCTTTAGCCGCGTGGTTTCGCACTGTAGCCTGCGTCATCCACATTGAGAGCTTGGCCATGTTGTCGAGGATGTTGCCAACTTCTCGCGGAGAGCCTTGGAGGCGCTTGAACTCGCCTATCCTCATCAACCCGGTGGTGTGGACCTCATACCCACTAGCAGAGTTTGGGTCTGCGTCGTCCATCAAGCGATTGAATGGCACGTAAGCGATGTTGTCTTTCAAGTCTTCGGCGTACTCTTTTGAGATAACACCGGACTCGACCATGGCATCCAGCTGGTTGTTCTTGAACTGGGTAAAGCTATCAAATGCCGACTGCAGCTGAGGGTACTGAGCAAACAGTTTCACCGCCTCGCGGTTTTCTCGCTGGCGTTCGATGATCTGCTGCCCGTCCATATTCGGATACAGGTCAACAATGCCTTCTTCCAGCTGATTAGCTTCTTTTGTCCGGCCACGCGCACGGGCGGCATCAGCTTTACGCTGTAGCTCCTCGTTATTCTTGTCTATCTCCAGTTCGCGCTGAGCCTTAGTGGCAAGGTCAAACCGATTGACTGCGTTGGTGTGGCCGATAGTCTCGCCCAGCTGTTTGAGTTCAGCTATAACGTCCGAAAAAGACGCCGCATTATCTTTCTTGACCGCAGCCCAGAGCCCGGTATCTTTCTCAAACTCCAGCGACCCTTTATGCAGCACCATTGCTGCCAACCCTTCAGACCGGAGAGACTGAACGTACGAAACCATTGGGTTAATCAGCCCAGTCGCTCCGTCCCGCAGCCCGTTGCCAAACTGCTTCATAAACTTATCTTCGATAGTGGCCGAAGCGTCCACCATCTTGACCCTGAAGCTATCAAACAGCCGGTATTCACCCCTCAAGATATTTTTTACAGTCTTGGCGGGGGCCACTCCTACGGGGTCGGTGGGTGCACGACGCTCGACCACCTCATCAAACCCATCATTAAGCGGGCGAGCTGCTTCGGCCCTCCGAGAAAAGCTAACGTCGTCGTAAAAACTGTCGTCAACAGGCAGGTCTTCAATGTTCTCTTTGGTGCGGTCAGTAACCTGCACGCGGCCCGCAGCTACGTCCTGTAGATGCTGCCCTGCTTCGCGGAGATCAAACCCACGGTAGCCTTTGTCCCATGCGCGCTGCATGGTGTGCGCCGCCATATCTTCTGGGCGCAGGAAAACCCGGTTTTTTCTGAGTGCGCCGCGCCCACCCTCTGCGTAGAGCGAAGCTTCAAATATCAACTGATCAAGCAGTACGTCAGATGGGTCAACAAACCCAAGCTTAGACAGCGCTGCACGCACACGGCGGACAATGTTGTCCCACACACGACGCACCGCGTTATCGGAGAGCAAATTGGTCTTCGACTCAGCAATGTGAGCAATGATCTCGCGAGCTTCTTGGTTTTCGTCTAGTGCGTACTCACCATGATGGTTAGTGTATTCCCGACGAATAGTGCCAAGCACTTCCTGAATCCGGGGGTTAGTCGTTTTGATGCGCTTGATCTGCTGCACTAGATTGTTGAAACCCGGTCTACCTAGCAGCCCCTCCATGCCAGCGTGGCCCACGACTTCGTGAGCAATAACAGTTTCAAGGTCAAACTCAGATACTTCATCGGCAATGATGTAAACCTTGCCTTGGTAGTACACCCCGCGAACTCCGCTGGGCATGTCGATGTTGGGGACATCTTCGGCAGATTGCACAATCTCAATGTCTGCCGTCCCCTTGAGGCGGTCGATCAGTTTTTGACCAGACTTCTTTAGGTCTTCAACAGTAGAAAGCTGCTTTTTCGCAAACGGGCCACGGCTAAAGAGCTGTTCGGTTTGCGCGCTTTGCCCAGCAACAGGCGCAGTGCCTTTACGTCTTTGAGTAGGTAAAAAGTCTGGACGGGTTATGTCTGCAGAATCCAGAACCCGATTGCTGACACCAACAGCAGCATCAAGCCATGTAGGCTCACGTCCAGATATACCGAGAAATTCTTGGATAAACTCCTTAAATTTCTGCCACAAGGAGAGGTCTTTTGAGTAAGGCTTGTCACGTAGCCAAGCTTGCATATCCGGCGACGTCAACGCATACGTTATAAACTCATCAGGCTTGTTGACCGACTCTCGCAGCCATGTTGGAGCCCCCGGACGGCGCGCCTCTTCAGCCGCAACCTTCCTAAACTCAAGAAACACGTCTTTGTAGATGTCTATATACTCATCTCCAACGCCCCGCCGCATGCTCTCGTTTACTAAGTAGTATTTAAATAGATCATATCGAGACATGAGAGCTGCATGGATGTTCTCATGCAGCAGGGTTTCTTGGTTGAGACCAATATCCCCACGCAAAAACACCTCTACAGTATTGTTGTTGGGGTCTAGTTGCGTAACGCCGTAAGCACTGTTTAAGCCGGTGGGGCCTCTGTCGCCTACATTCACGACTTTCAACGGGACTCTACTAGCACCAAGGCTAATGATGCGCCGGGCAAGAGTTCTGTACCCTTCATTGCTGCTGCTGGACTCAATCAAGCGGAGTGCAGCTTCGTTGTCTCCGTTTTGTAGTTGCCGCTCAAACTGCGCTTGGGTCTCTTCAGATGCAAACCTTTCTTTGTTGGCTCCCAAGTCAGTTTGCGCCAAAGTGTCGCCCGGTTGCACTTCATCTATGCGACTAAACATAAGGTCAGCGTCGTCATCGACAGGGCCTTCCTGCTCCAGCCGCTCGATGTCTGCAACTTCTTCGTCGATTTCACGATCTAAAGCTTGGCGTCGTTCATCGGCAACGCGTTGGGCGGCACCGCGAACTTCGGCGGGCACATCATTTGCCATCTGCCTAATCGGCTTAACCTGCCGAGCCATATCAAGCGCAACGTCGACGTTTGCGGTGAAGTACGCACTATCTATTGTTTCGCGGTAGACGTGCATGATCGCCTTAGCCCGCGCCTGATCGCCCTGCTTAATGGTCTCTTTAAATGAGTCCACTTGCTCTCGACTAAGAATGCCGTCTGTCTCTGCCTGATTAAGTAGAGAATTAGTGTTCTGCTCAGTAGGCGCGTTGAACGCACGCTGCATAGGCACAGCGATTGGCGGTAGGCTGTCTAGTGCAAGGTTGCTTGGCTCTGCTCGAACCTCACCTCGCTCAGCAGGTACGCTATCGCGGCCCACTCCTCGGGCTGTACGTCTTCCAGCTCGTCCGGCAGGTCGCTCGTCTCGTCCTCGATCCACATCCACGCTTGGCTCAGCATCTGGCTGCTCATCGGCAGCGCTCTGTCCGTCACGTACAGCACCACGGCTGGGTCGTCTTTCATCTGTTTGCTCAGCGGCTCGCTCGGCAGTTTCAGCGGCTTGCTCTGCATTTTCTGCTGCCTCCGTGGCAGTTTCTGCGGCTTCAAAAAGATCGCCCTGCTGCGGCTCAGGGGCAGGCTCAGGAGCAGGCTCAGGAGCAGGCTCTCGCT
>P_1C_Liq_1_UnCtyDRAFT_1000185_pt1 | contig 14561 bp, 10 predicted proteins | sample Pon1CUnioCityCA_2_FD_10230 | JGI IMG/M metagenome (IMG submission 10230) | reverse complement strand
GTCTGAACAGTTTGCTAGCATGCCTAATATTCAACACCTTTATCAAGATCAGGATCCTTTAGTGCAAGAGCGTCTACTTTCTTTAAAAGCACAATACGATGAGAATCAATTGGCAATTAATCGTCGTTCAAGTAAAGAAGTTGTTGCCTTCAATAACCGCTTTTTTGAGTTTGTTTACCAAGAGCCTAGTGTTTTATATGAAGCTAAGCAGGCCTTTGAAACCGTGCGCCAAGAACTGCCCGAAGAAAAAGAAGAAGGGGGATATGTTTCAATGGATTTAATGGCTGAGAAATCTGAGAAAGAAGATCAGTTGGCCTGCCTACTTGAGCATGTTGAAAGGGCAATGGATGATGATTATAGTCTGGACGATATAGCGGTTTTATGCCGATGGAACAAGGATGCAATTTTGGTTGCTGAATATTTGAAAACACATGGATTGGCAGTTTTATCATCAGAAGCGCTTTTGATCAAGAATTCTCCGAAGGTATTGTTCTTAGTTTCTTTAATGCAATGGGTGGTAAATCCTGAGGATTCAGCAGCGCGCTTAAACATCGTACGTTTCTTGAGTCAGGAACTTGATCAGCAAGAGCAAGAAGCATTGCTTTTTACATATACAAAACCTACTAATCCACTAGAAAAGTTGTTCGAACACTTACTTTCTTTAAAGCTAGACCGTTCGACCCTAAATAAACAAAATTTGTTTGCCTTCTTCGAACAGCAGATCAGAGACTTTAACTTAGCAGCGCAAAATGATGTTTATCTGCAGTTTTTTCAAGATAATGTATTGGCTTACATGCAGGATTATGGCAACCACTACTCATCGTTCTTGAATTGGTGGGAGCAGCAGAAAGAAAAACTTTCTTTAGAAATAACGGCAGACATAGAAGCCATCAAGGTATTGACAGTCCATAAATCGAAGGGCTTGGAATTTCCGGTAACCATCATTCCATTCTTGAATCAAAAAGCTTCAGTGCGAGCACATAATCAAATGTGGGTAAGTATTCCTAAGGAACTTGGTCTTAATCTTCCATACACCTTGGTAAAAGAGTCAAAGCATTTAGAGCAGACTGTCTTTTCAACTCAATTCAAAGCAGAAATTTGTAAAAAACAAGAAGATCTGCTAAATGACAATTATGTTGCTTTTACCCGCGCTGTTGATCGCTTACATTTATTAGTAGATTCCTTGCCTAAGAAGCGATCAGATTACTTGAGCATTAATCAACTATTATATGATTTTGCAGCTGTCGAGGCTAACGAAACTAAGCTTGAATTTGGTAGCCTCACTAAAAAGGTTAGAAAAGAAAAGAAGGCTTCAACTTCGACTAAAGTAGTTGCTGTGCCTTACACTTCAAACCCTTGGCAAGATAAGGTTAGATTGAGTTCTGAATTAACCGCCTTTTACGATGAAGAGGAGAAGGCAGAAGCAATTGCTTATGGGAATTTGATTCACGAAATCTTAGCTGAGCTAAGTCTTCCAGAGCAGCTTGAGCTGGTATTGGAGCGTTTTTTACTGAAGGGCAAGATTAGTAAAACACAAAAGGAGTCCTATCAAAATAAGCTGACTAAGTTGCTGCAAAAAGAAAACCTGAAGCCCTACTTTGATCCAACTAAAAAAATCTACCAAGAGGCAGTGATTATAACGAAAGAGGGGAAACGCTTACGCCCTGATCGGATGGTGGAAGACGATGACTTAATCTTGATCTTGGAATACAAAACTGGAGCTTACAATGAGGCGCATTTTCAACAACTCGAAGAATATCGAAATGTTATGCAGGCAGCTAGAGGAAAGAAAGTAGAGGGTGCAGTTTTATATGTAGAAGAAGAGAAGCTTATCGAATTAAACTAATGTTTCCTTTTTTACGAATAACTTCGCCTCCAAAGGTTAAAGCCTCTACGGTGTAAACGTAGGTTTCTATATTTTGGTCTTCACCTCTGTAAGTGCCATCCCAACCTTGGTCAAAATCTTGACTTTCAAATACCACTTCTCCAAAACGATTAAAGATCTTAAAGCTTAGCAACTCTTTGAGGCCCCAACCTTTTGCAAAGATCACGTCATTTACGCCATCACCATTTGGGCTAAAAACTTGCGGAACATCAAGCGAAAACTGCTCCAGTACCTCGATCAAGTAGTCACGATCAATCTCATAGCAGTTAAAGGGGTCGGTAACTTTCAAGGTGTAGCGTGTTGTTGAAAGTGGACCAAATATCGGATTGGGGCAAGTATTGCAACTCAGGCCATCAGGTGGTGTCCACAGGTAATTATATTGACTACTGCCAAAAGCTGCTAGACTAAGTTCTTCGCCAATAATAATGGTGGTGTCAGTAAAAAAGGGAACTAGTGGTTCTTGAACGATTTGAAGTCCGATGTTTGCCGTATCTGAGCAGTTGAATAGGTTATTACCGATCAATTGAATGGTGGTATCAACTGAAGGAAAAGCAAGTACCGTACTGTCATTGATTTGGCTAGCAAAGCTTGGTAGACTCCAGTTGTATAATTCAGCTCCACTTGCCTCAATTTGCACAGTATCTCCTTCACACAATGAAGTATCTTGAATCACATCCAGTCTTGCATTAGGTGCTGCGGTGAAGGTTTTAATTATTGTATCGCGACAACCTTCTGTGGAAGAAACACTAAAAGTAATGGTGTATTGACCCGGGCTAGCATAGCTTTTACTAGGATTAGGATCACTTGATAAGGTGCCATCTCCCCAATTCCAAACTTGACTGTTAGCTCCTAAGGAACGATTGGTAATGGCTAAGGATGCAGGAACACAAAGGGTATCTTCTGCTAATTCAAAGTCGGCTTGAACCCCATTGACTTGTATGGTATCCACAATGCCAACTCTACAATTATTTCCGTCATCAATAATCAGGGAAGGGAAGATCGTTCCTACGGTATCATAGACGTGACTAACTGAGGTGCCTGTAGCATTTTTACCATCTCCAAAGTCCCAAAAATAATTTTGAGCTCCTGTGGTGTTAACCGCACTGAATTGGATCGTATCACCAATACAAATGCTAGAGGAGCTAGAAGCTATTTCAGCTAGCGGTCCATTCAAATTGATGTATGCATTTTTAGTTATTGAGTCTTGACAGCCATTAGGTGTGCTTACCCATAAAGAAATATTGAAGCTTCCCGGAAGGGTATAGTTTTTAAAGGGGTTTTGAACGATGGAGATCGAATTGTCAGTTTGGTCTAGGTTCCAACGCCATTGAGTTGGTGAACCACTGCTTAAGTCCTGAAAATTTGCAGGTAGAGGAGGGCAGGGCGCAAATACAGAGTCTGCTATAAAGTCGGCCACAGGAACTGAATCAACCCTGACCAAATTAGCTAGGCTATCTTTTAAGATACAGCCATTTTCATCTGTTGCCTCTAATTGCACGGTGTAAATTCCTGCTTCACTAAAAGTGCGGTTTAGGAAATTGGCTTGAGAGCTTAGGGTATCGTCATTAAAAAACCAACGGTAAGTAGGATTTAAACCAGAAGAGGTGTTCCTAAAAGTGATGCTATCTCCCGCACAAATGTTGACGTTCCCAAACCGAAAGTCAACCTGCAATTGGCGTGATTCTAAAAATTTAGGAATCAATACGGAGTCTTTACAGCCAAAAACATTCTCGATCTTCAAGAATACATCAGGATTGGCATTCAAAGGGTACTGCACTGTATCTCTTGCCACAAATGAGCTGTCACCATTTCCAAAAGTCCAAAGCCATGACTGAATGGTAGTATCCGTTGTGCTTGAATCAATAAAGTCAACCACCATAGGGGCACAGCTTTGCAGAATTTCGCTACCAATTTTAGCCTCGGGTTGACTGATGTAGATGGTATCCCTGACCTGATAAGTGCAGCCCAACACATCTTCCGTTTGCAACAGAATTGGGTAAGTACCGCGTGCATTAAACGTCCGCACAAAACTTCTGAGGTTGCCAATCGACTGACCATCAAAGGTCCAATCGTTTCGAACGTAAGTGCTTGAATCAGCATTGTAAATTCTCACGGTAGAACCCAAGCAAAAGTTTAGGGTGTCAGGTGATATTTGCAATGGCGGTAGCGTACCCACGGGTACAAACAATTCAAATTTAGCAGTATCGCAACCGTTGGTATCGTTCAATAAGATCAATTCTACCCGAAAAGTACTGCCCGAGCCATATTGATGTGAGGGATTCAGGTTTACCGAATCTAGCGGGCTCCCATCTCCAAAATCCCAATAAAAGCGTGTAAAACCTGAAGCATTTGCTCGAAAGTTGATCATGGTTCTTGTGCTACAACTGGAGAAAAATGTAGGAACAGCCACAGGACCTTTCAGGTAAACACTATCAGTGGTTTCTAGTAGGGTGTCACAGCCATTATCCGTAATTTGAAGATTTATGTTGTACAAGCCTGTTTCTGGCGGAAAGGATGTTTTAATCCCAGGCGTATCCACTATTGTTTGCAAGCGATTATTAGATGAAAGGAAAATGTATTTGAAAGTATCTATAAACGATTGAACAGTTGATTGATCTAGAATAGTTAGTGAATCACCTGGACAAATGGAATCAGGGAAAAAGGTAAAAGCAGGAATCTGTTTTTCTCCACCAACCACATAAACTTCATCAAAAGCGGTGCAACCTTTGGAGTTTTCAATTAAGAGGGTAGTTCGGTATGCTTGTCGGTTGGGAAAGTCAATGTTACTCGCACTAAGTTGATTACTTGTTCGATTTAGGTCGAAATCCCAATCCCGTTTGATAATCGGATAAGTACCAAGACTGCTGTCTGCAAAATCATAATTCAGGGGAAGGCATCCTTTCATAGTATCGTCATCTACAATCACGCTATTGGCAGCAATCCTAGCCAATAAGAAATCTACCTCACGGTTATCAACTTTAACCACTGTATCGACGCATCCACTGTCATTGACTGCGATCAAGGTGTCTGAAAAAATGCCAAAATCACCTTGAATTTGCTGCACGGTATCTCCATTTAAACTGTCAGGTTCAGTATTAGTTCCTAGACTCCAAATAAACTCTGCTGGTGAATTCGCACTCGCATAAAAGCGAGCAAGATCGTTGCGGCAATTAAAAGTACTATCGGTTATAAAGTCCGCTACCAATTCGAAGACCTCTACCGTATCCACAAGTTCGTCAGTGCAATTACCACCGGCGAAGATTTGTAAACGCACAGGGTAGGTGCCCGGACTGCTGTATTGTTTGCTAGGTTCAAATTGTGTTGAGCTTGTTCCATCACCAAAATCCCAGTTAAATAAATTCGCTCCTGTACTTTGGTTATTAAAAAAGATGGTGTCTTCTAAACAATAAACCGCTTTGGCAAAATCAAAATCAGCATTGGTGGCTTCAATTCTTACATAGTTTTGTTGAATCAAGGTATCCCTGCAATTTGGATCAGAAACTTCTAGGGTAACGGTGTAAGTCCCAAAATTGGAATAGGTATGAGAAGGATTGATCTGAGTGGAAGTGTTCCCGTCACCAAAACGCCAAAAATAACTCAAATTACTGCCTTGAGAATTGTTGCTAAAGTTAACCGTATGCGGCGCTGCGCAGGCTACAGGGTTAGCTGCAGAAAAGTCTGCCTGCGGTGAATTGGTCACGCTAATTCCAGAACTTTTAACTTCTGTGTCACGGCAGCCATTTACATCTACTATTTCTAATGAAGGCGAAAAGTTGCCGGCAACCGCATAGGTATGCTGAGGATTGGCTCCGCTTCCTGCCGGACTGCCATCACCAAAATCCCAACTGTAGGAAGCAACACCTGCAGGTGCATTTGAGGTATTGTTAAATCTAACCGCTAAGGGAGAACAACCTCCTACAGGATTGAAGTTAAAATCAGCTACAGGATTGGCATAAACATTAATAAAATTTGTTTTGGTAACAGTTGAACTCGTGGTGCCGTTGCTCACCGTTAGCGTAACAGTGTAACTGCCAACTGTTGGATATGAACTTGTCGGGTTTTGCAAGCTAGAGGTATTGCCGTTGCCAAATTGCCAACTCCAAGAAGTTATGTTACCACTTGATTGATCAGTAAATTGCACATTGGGCAAAGCCACGCATCCACTATTTTGGTTGACTGTAAAGTCTGCACTCAGTTGGGCGAAACCCTTATTTACAAAAAGGAGTAAGCCTAAAAGACTTAAGGTAAGCCCGATAGATTTGTGGTATGGAATCTTAAAAGTCAATTCTCTGTAAAACTAATATATTTGTTCCAACTTATGAGGATTCTTACCTTCTTCTGCACGCTTTTCATAGCTTTGATTTCCTCAACTTTTGGATACTCACAAGACGTGCATTATTCGCAAAGGTTGGTTCTAGACCGAGAAAGAAATCCAACTTTTTTTAATCACTTTGATGGTAAATGGCAAGTTTACTCTGCTTATCGGCAGCAGTGGGCTGCAATAGGGGAACCTTTTGTGAGTTCTACAGCCAATTTAGTGCGCAAGATCAAGAGTGGACGAAAAGGGCTAAACTTTTTTGCAGCAGCAGGTTTTACCAATGACCAAAGTGGGGATGTTAAACTCGATATGAACCAAGTAGCTTTGGTTTTTGGTGCAGAAATGAAAACCCAATATGGAACTTTTGAAGCAGCTTTAAACAACCAATGGGTAGGCAAGAGTATCAATTTAAACGGTGTTACTTTCCCCGAACAATATGACCGCTCCATTGGGAGATTTAACGAGCAGTTGGCAAGTGGTGAGAATCTACCGGCTAATTCACTTAGCTTCTTCAATTTTAACTTTGGTTTATCTTGGGAGAAGCAACTCAACCCACTATGGGGTTTGAGGGGTGGCTTTTCCCTTTCAAACTTATTGGAACCTGAGGAAAGTCTCTTTGATGAAGATAACCGTAAGAATCGTGGCTATGGTTTGCAGTTTTTAGGGACTTACTCTGGATTCAAAGGGAAAACACTTGAGCCTTACTTAGCTTATTATAGAGCCAAAGGAGCCTCAGAGCTTGTATTGGGTTCTGCTTTACGTTTTTATGCGCTTAAGAGCGACCTTGTGCAGGCGATCAAACCCTTTCTTTATGTAAGAAGCGGGGTTGACCGGGTAACAGATGCCTTGATCATCGGTTCACGGATCGAATTGCTGAACTTTGACCTTGGTCTTTCTTATGATGTGAATGTTTCAGAGCTTGAACTCGCCACGCAAAACCGTGGCAGTTTTGAAGTCAGCTTGGTTTACACCCTCGATTACTTGAAACCCAAAATACGGAGGTTGCCCTGTGAACGCTATTAAGACAAGTTTTTTGGTCGCACTCCTTTCTTTAGCTCCTGTGCTTTTAGCTCAAGAAATGGATTACAGCAATGGTCAATTAAAAGAGTTAGCGAGATCTGCAGAAGAAATGCAGGATTATGCTACTGCAAGCATTTATTATGAAGCCTATTTAGAAAGAAAACCCCAAGATGTTAGAATAAGCTATGCTTTAGCTGAATGTTACCGCAATACAGGAGCTTATCAAGCTGCTTTACCTTTATATCGAAACTTGTCAGAACGCGAGTCCAAACGTTTTCCGCTTGCTGCCTTTTATTATGCTGAAAGTTTGAAAGCCATCGACAGTTGCAAACAAGCCATTCCTGTTTATGAAGCCTTTCGGAAAGCCTACAGGGGTGAGAAGGATGATCGAAAATACCGACGACTAGCTAAATACCAAGCAGAAGGCTGCCAAGAACTAAGTGACTCAAGCAACTTTATGGGCGTTAAGCCTTTGTCAGTCGCTAACTCAAATCGGGTGGAAGGTGCACCAATCTTTATTGGTGATGGAAAAATTGCCTACAACCGCTTGGAAATTGGAGCACCTCAAACTGTTGAAGTGGGTACAGAAGAAGGCCTACCCATCAGAAAATTTTATCAAGTGGATTACAAGTCAGATTCCGCATCAATAGTTAAGCCTTGGGATGATATTCCGTTTGAGTCCGGCATGGAAGTGGTAAACGGTGCTTTTAATCCTGAAAAGAATCGCTTTTACTTTACTGCTTGTGCTCTTGATTATAAAGGGGAAAAGGACTGTGACCTCTACTTCAGCGAAAAGCAAAAGGTTTGGGAAAAGCCAACGAAACTACCTGAATTGATCAATACTTCGGCCTTGGAAACACAGCCCGCTATTGGAGTTGATGAAAAGGGCAGGGAAACCATTTATTTTGTGAGTGATCGCAAAGAAGGGAAGGGCGGCAAAGACATTTGGTATACCCGCTATGATCCTGACAAGCAACGATTCAAAACTCCTAGAAATTGTGGTTCTAAGATCAACAGTGTTGGAGATGAGCTCACACCTTTTATTCATCCATTGAGTGGAGAATTGTTTTTTAGCTCTGACGGTCATCCAGGCTTTGGTTTGTTTGATGTGTTTAAAAGTAGCGGACAAAGAAGCAGGTGGACCGAACCGCTAAATATTGGTGCAAGCATCAATGGGCCGCAAGATGAAGTTTATTATGTGGTGCACCCCAATGGACAAGAAGGACTTTTTGCCTCCAACCGTCCACACCCTAAAAAGGTGGCCTTGCAGGCTTGCTGCGATGATCTTTTCTATTTCAATCAAGCTGCGGTAGACCTGCTAAAGCTTTCTGTTAGCCTAAAAAATGAAGAGGCGCCTGATCAGCAAGTGCGGGAAGCAAAGCTTAATCTTTACACCAAGGATGCGGATGGGGAATTGTACTTTAACCGTAGCATTAAACCTGATGCTTCAGGAAACTTTGACTTGCTCCTTGAAAAAGACAAAGATTATGTGATCAAGACAAGGGCTGATGAATACCTTAATCAATCCCGTCTGCTAGAGAAAACAGCCATGCGTGATCGAGAGGGGATGGAGCTAAAGCTTTCACTCAAACCTATAACAGATCGAGTTTACGAAGTAGAGAACATTTACTACGATTTTGCTGACAGTAAAATGATGGAAGAAGCTTATGAAGCTTTAGATACCACTTTGTTGATCATCATGCAGGAAAATCCGGAGATTATCGTGGAAATTGGTTCCCACACAGATAGCGTAGGCTCAGCCGCTTTTAATCAGAATTTATCTCAAAAACGAGCTCAAAGTGTGGTGAATTATTTGAAAAAGAAAGGGGTAGACCGTGACCGACTAAAAGCGAAAGGCTACGGTGAAAGCCAGCCGGTTGCGCCCAACACCAATCCTGATGGTACAGATAATCCTGAAGGAAGGGCCAAAAATCGAAGAACAGAATTTAAGGTGATCGGAAAGATCAACTTGATCGAAGATGATGATTAAGTTACTGCGCGACGCACTCGGACCAATTTTTCTAACAAAGCTTCTAAACGATCAAGCTGTAGCATATTGGCCCCATCTGATTTGGCTGTTTCCGGTGCGTGATGTGTTTCAATGAAAATACCATCTGCTCCTGCGGCAATAGCTGCCTTGCCAATGGTTTCGATCATTTCAGGCTGACCACCGGTGACACCTGAGCTTTGGTTTGGTTGCTGCAGAGAATGGGTAATGTCCATGATCACAGGAGCACCAAAAGCCTTCATGGTCGGGATACCTCGAAAGTCAACCACCATGTCGTGATAGCCATACATGGTTCCTCGATCGGTAAGCCAAACGTTATCGTTGCCTGACTCCTTTACTTTATTCAGTGCAAACTGCATGGCTTCAGGTGCGAGGAATTGCCCTTTTTTGATGTTTACAAATTTGCCGGTATTAGCAGCAGCCACCAAAAGGTCGGTTTGCCGACTTAGAAATGCAGGAATCTGCAGTACATCAACATAATTGGCGGCTACCATAGCTTCTTCAGCAGCGTGAATGTCAGTCACCACAGGAACCTGGTATTTCTCGCCAACCGCTTGTAAGATCTTGAGGGCTTTTTCATCTCCAATACCAGTGAAGGAATCTAAGCGTGAGCGGTTTGCCTTGCGGTAAGAGCCTTTAAAGATCCAAGGAATTTCTAAACGGGAGGTAATTTGATAGATCCGTTCGGCTATTTCAAAAGCCATTTCTTCGCCTTCAATGGCACAAGGGCCGGCTAATAAAAAGAAATTTTGAGATTCAGCAAATTTGATCTTGGGCAGTTGCGCTAACATAAAGTGAGATTTGAGCTCAAAGATAGCCAAAAGCAAAAGCTTGCTAGTGTGCTCTGAAAGCAGGAATTTTGTAGAATGAGAAATCTTCTGTTACTACTCAGCTTTTTAACTGTTTTGGCAGCTTTAGGTCAATCCAAAGCAGAAGTGGAAGAGCGCATTGAGGCAACTGACTTTCCCCCTCAAGCTAGACGTTTTGCAGAAAATCTCTTTGCAAAAGAAAAGATACATTGGATCAAAGAACAAAACCAAGCGGGACATTCTTACGAAGCAAAAGCAAGGTTAAGTGGGGTTAAATACAGCTTGGAGTTTGATGAAAATGGCAAATTCGAAGACCTTGAATTTGTGGTGAAGTCTAGGCATCTAGCTGAGGCGGTGCTGCAAAACATTGAGCAAGAGTTAGAGGATGCGTTTCAGCGTTTCAAGATCAAAAAGATACAGGAGCAGTGGAGTGGTGACCAAGCGCATTTGAAGAGCTCTATGCAGCAGCAAAAGAAAGCAGCAGCCTTGAAGCGACGCTATGAAGTGGAAGTACACGGAAAAAGTAAGGGTGATTATGCCGACTATGAATACCTTTTTGACGGAGTCGGAAATTTTATTCGCAGACAAGAGATCCAAGAGTCTAACCACGATAACTTTTTCTATTAATGAGGCAAGTACTGCTGATTCTCTTTTTACTTCCTTTATTTTCCGTGGCTCAAGATCCATCTCAGTCTGGGACAATTTTAGATTTTAACGCTTCTCAAAAACTAGGGGAGAAGTGGAGCTTGAAAGCGAAGGTGCAATCGAGGATCTCTTTGATCCAATCAGAGAACTTTGAAGTTTCGCAAGGAAAAGCAGAAATGCGCCGACTTGACTTGCAAAGCATGCTGCAAAGAAGGTTATCGCCCAAAAGAGTAGTAGCCGCCGGTTTGATGCACCGTAGTTCTACCTTAAGTAATATGTGGCGTTTCATGCAGCAGGTGGCATGGGTAAATGAAAGCTTTCAATTCAAGTATGCACAGCGTTTACGACTCGATCAAAGTTTAAGAGGGAATAAGGATTGGGAGTATCGCCTCCGTTACCGCTTAGGCGCTCAATTCCCACTTAGTGGATTACGTTTAGATGCGGAAGAAAGCTATTTGATTACAGGGGTAGAAGCACTAGCCAAGACGCGCAACCAAAAGGAACAGCTAGAAGCTAGAGCCACAGCTGCTTATGGTTTTTTGTTCAACAAAGGCAACAAGGGCGAAATTGGTTTAGATTACCGATTAGATGGCTTAAATAGCCCCATTCCTGATCACCAATTGTGGGTAAGTCTTGCTTTTTTCTTGAAATAGGAATTGTAAGGAGTTAAGCAGCAGGCCCATTTTCTATCCTCATAAGCGTGGTGCAGATTTTATAGCTGAGGATTAAGATGTTTAAATTTAAAATAAAGGATATTCTACTTGGATTTTAGCACAGTTCTTTGTAGGCAACAGTTGTTTTTAGTTGGTCCAAGTCTCTATTTCGTTTGCATTCACAAATTTTTCACCATCAAAAATGCATAAGCCCTGCCATGTCCCAAACCAAAGTTGTCCTTTATTATCTTCAAAAATACTCTGGACAACATTTGTAGTTAATCCGTTTTTAGTTGTGTAGTGGGTGAAATTAACTCCATCGTAGCGGTAAACACCATAACCTTCTGCTGTAAACCATATATTCCCTTTACTATCCTCATAAAAATTATAGGTCTCTTTACCTTCGATGATGCCATCTTTAGTAAAGTTGGTAAAGGTTTTTCCATCAAATTTACTGGCACCACCATAATAAGTTCCAATCCAAATATTTCCTTGACTATCCTCCAAGATGTCAGCAGTGTTGTTGTCGGTAAGCCCATTTTTAGTTGTTAAATGAGCAAATTCACCCTTATTGTATTTGAAAATTCCATTTCCATCGGTAACAAGCCAAATGGTTCCCCTTTTATCTTCTATAATTTTTTTAACCAATTTATCAGATAGCTTGTGCTCTGGATTTTCGACCATAGATTCTGGCAAGGAAAAAGGTATAAACTTCTCTCCGTCAAAATGACTAACTCCTCCAATCGACCCCACCCAAATAAGTCCGTTTTTGTCAATTGTTAAGCCCCAAATTTCTTCATTCTCACCAGGTAATCCTTCTTTTTTTGAAAATGTTCTAAATTCTGTACCATCGTATTTTATGAGTCCGTCAGAAGTTCCAAACCATACATTACCTGCTTGATCTTCTTTAATCTCTAAAACCCTTATACGTGGACTTACATCTGCAATGGTGATTTTTTCAAGTGTTTGCCCATCATAGCATATAATCCCATCTCCATTTGTTCCAAACCAATAGTTCCCTTTACTGTCTTGATGGAATGTCCTTACAAATTGTCTTACCATTCCATTTAAGTTGGTGTGAATTTGAGGGAATATCGTGTTTTGCTTTTTAGCAAGAAGTTCCTTGCTTGCTTCATTTTTTGTATTATCACTAATTGATTTTTCTTTGATTTGTCCTGTGCAAGCGGAGACTTGAAATAACAGAAGCACTAAAAGCAATTTACTTGCTTTAAATATTCTCTTGCAATTAATGTCTATCATATTGTTGGTTTATAATCGTTGCTAACGTTCCGCTCTGAAACGCCTACCAAAAGGTATGTTTTACAGCGATTGTTACAAGCTGCAGTGTGTCCCGCGCTGTTCAAGGATACAAAATAAGAATAAGTTCTTTGAAATGAACAGCATAACTGTAATTGAGATGAGAGAAGGTCTCTCGACAGAGATATACAGGCATCTTGGTCAAACCGCACTTCGGTAAGCTCAGTATAGGCCACAAGAAATACCTAAAATTCACTAAAAAGCATCGGGAAATAGTAGCCCAAGAAGCAGTAAAATGCTTGCTTCAACAAATTTTGCAACTGAGACTGATTATACTTGGAAATGGGCAACTGAAAATGAGCTAGAACATAGCTGGTAAGAAAAAAATAGGTCCTCTTAAAAGCGCTTAATTAAGTTGCTTTTTTATGAAGAGGAGGGTTGTGGCGCCTATGCTAAAGCTTCAGCGCAAGCATGCATCAGCTGCCATTGTTGGGTGTAGTTATTATTTATTCAGAGATTTTAAAAACTCATCTGCTGTCATAACAGGTAATAATGATTTTTTAAAGTCCTTTCCATTTCTTGTTATTATCATTTCACATTCCGATTCTGTCGCACTAAAATATTGTAAGGCGTCCTCAAAGTCCTTTATCGAAGAATTGAGTCCTTTTTCAATCGTTTGTTCATCTAGCGAACATATTTCACAGATTATCTTAAATTTTCTTAGTTTTTCCCTTGCAATTTTTCCATTCTCAAATTTTGATATAAAATAGTTTACTGTCGCAAACGAAATGGGTGAAACAACCATAATCAGCTTTTCTTTTTCCGCTAAGGTTGCAATCTTCGCAATCGGTTCATAAAATGGTTTTCGTTCTCCTAAAAGGTCTAACAATACATTTGTATCGATAAAAATCCTTTTGCTCATTTATATTTCTCAATTAAATAATCAGAATACTCTTTTTTGTAATCCAAATCAGCTGGGATCTCAGTTCCTGTTGAAATGCTTTTCACGAAAGGTGAAATCTCAAATTCAGAGATGTGATTTTCGGAAGTCAAAGATTGCAAATAAGCCTCCACAATTCGAGACAAGCTCATTTTTTTGTTGGATGCGTATTCTTTAGCTTTTTCAATAATCCTTTGATTAAGCTTTAAAGTGAGTTTTGTATCCATCATTAATTATTTATACGTACAAATATATAAAAACAATCCGTACGATTCGACTTAGCGATGACTTTTGTTGTGAGGGTTAACGTTTTGACTATGGCAAGTGCGTGTTAAAACCTACCTCAATTTCAATTTGCAAAGTCGGTAGCCAATTGCCAAGGCGATTGACTAATTTACCTTTTTTGAGGCAATTTGCCGAAGGCTGATTGGCGAGCAAATAGAGTGGAAGTGTCGGTTTTTTAAGTAGTAGCATTTGCTATAGGCCGTGTTAGCGCCTGGCTTTTTTTTCTCTCATCCCTATTTCAAAGTCTATAGAGTCTAATCTCCCTTCAGCTAGGTTTGGAGTTTCGGAGTCAATTCTTCTATAAGTCCAAGAGTTTTTAGAGTCACTTAATTTGATGGAGCCAGAGTCGATAAAGTTTACATCAATTGTATTTATTTTATCTCCGTCATTTGGGATCATCACAATAAGTTTATTGTCTGCTGGGTCATACTGGTATGAGTAGACTAGGTGTGAATACATATCAGCATTCCATTCTAAAAATAAGGAATCATTAAACCAAACCTCAGAATAGGAGCTATCGTTCTCAAATCCCGCCCATTTTCCGATAAGGTTGGGTTTATCAATTTCACTGGAGCAGCCAACAATAACTGAAAGAATTAGAAGAGTCAATATCTGTTTCATGGGCGCTTGGCGCTAACGCTCAGACTATGAAATGTAGCCGCAAGCAGTATCGTTTAAATTTAGCTCTAAAGGTAAACAAACCTTTGCCAACCGTTGACTGCGGCTACCCGCCTGCCGGTC
>P_1C_Liq_1_UnCtyDRAFT_1000183_pt1 | contig 14625 bp, 7 predicted proteins | sample Pon1CUnioCityCA_2_FD_10230 | JGI IMG/M metagenome (IMG submission 10230) | reverse complement strand
TTTTTAACTTATTTTTTAGCACGGGCATCCCCAATTTTTTGGGATGCCTCGTGCTGTTTTATTGCGTTTAGAACGCAACGGTTCTTTTTTCTAATAAAATTTAGTAGTCTTGGCAACATCAAATAATATCGCTACAAGAATTAACTTTGCATCGAGCAAAAGTCCATTTGAATATCCTGATTTTTTGGATGTTCAGATTAAATCATTTCGTGAGTTTTTTCAATTAGAAACGACTCCAGAGAACAGAGAAAAAGAAGGCCTCTTCAAGGTGTTCTCGGAAAATTTTCCGATTACGGACACCCGAAATCAGTTTGTCCTTGAGTTTTTAGATTATTTCGTTGATCCGCCACGCTACACGATTGAAGAGTGTATTGAACGTGGTTTAACGTATAGTGTTCCCCTTAAAGCGAAATTAAAACTGTATTGTACAGATCCTGAACATGAGGATTTTGAAACTATTGTTCAAGATGTTTATCTTGGAACGATTCCATACATGACGCAAAAGGGTTCTTTTGTTGTGAACGGCGCAGAACGTGTTATCGTTTCGCAATTACACCGTTCTCCAGGAGTATTCTTTGGTCAATCGCGACATGCTAATGGTACCAAATTGTATTCTGCTCGAATTATTCCTTTTAAGGGATCTTGGATGGAATTCGCTACAGATATCAATAATGTGATGTATGCTTACATCGACCGAAAGAAAAAATTACCGGTTACTACACTATTCAGAGCTATTGGATACGAAAGTGATAAAGATATCCTGGAGATTTTCGATTTGGCTGATGAAGTGAAAGCGAATAAAACCAACCTGAAAAAAATATTAGGGCGTAAACTAGCTGCGAGAGTTTTAAAATCGTGGATAGAAGATTTCGTTGATGAGGATACTGGAGAAGTTGTTTCTATCGAAAGAAACGAAGTGATCTTAGACCGTGAGACAGTGCTTGAAGAAGCGCATATTGACGAAATCATGGATGCCGGTGTAAAAACGGTGATTCTCCACAAGGAGGATGTCAACACTGCCGATTTTACGATTATTTATAATACTTTACAAAAAGATACTTCAAATTCCGAAAAGGAAGCTGTAGAACATATATATCGTCAACTGAGAAATGCTGAACCACCAGATTTTGAAACGGCTCGTAACGTTTTTGAAAAACTATTCTTCTCAGATACACGCTATGACCTCGGAGAGGTTGGTCGTTTTAGAATCAACAAGAAATTAAAAATATCTGATGACGAGGAATCACGTGTTTTAACGAAAAGTGATATCATTAAAATCATTAAATATCTCATTGAATTGATTAATTCGAAGGCTGAGGTGGATGATATTGACCACTTGTCGAATCGTCGCGTGAGAACTGTTGGTGAACAATTATATTCTCAATTCGGTGTAGGTTTGGCCAGAATGGCTAGAACCATTAGAGAACGTATGAACGTACGCGACAATGAGGTGTTTACCCCCATTGATTTGATTAATGCGAAAACATTATCTTCCGTGATTAATTCTTTTTTCGGGACGAACCAGTTATCGCAGTTCATGGATCAAACGAATCCGCTTTCTGAAGTAACACATAAACGCCGTTTTTCTGCACTCGGGCCTGGCGGTCTGTCTAGAGAGCGTGCTGGATTTGAGGTGCGTGACGTTCACTATACGCACTACGGTCGTCTGTGTACAATTGAGACCCCAGAAGGTCCTAATATTGGTTTGATTTCTTCGCTTTGTGTATTTGCTAAGGTTAATAAACTCGGTTTTATAGAAACGCCTTACCGTAAAGTAGAGAAAGGTAAAGTAAAGCTCGACGAAGAACCCGTTTATTTGTCGGCTGAAGAAGAAGACGCAAAAATGATCGCTCAGGCGAATGCTCCAATTAACGATAAGGGAGAGTTCGAAAATGATTTGATTAAGGCACGCGAGGAAGGTGACTTTCCGGTAGTAGCGCCAAGTGAGTTGGATTTAATGGATGTAGGAGCCAATCAGATTGCATCTATTGCAGCCTCTTCGATTCCATTCCTGGAACATGATGATGCCAACCGCGCTTTGATGGGGTCAAACATGCAGCGTCAGGCTTTGCCATTGCTTAAGCCAAATTCGCCTATTGTAGGGACTGGAATTGAAAAACTCGTTGCTGAAGATTCTCGCGTACTAATTAATGCAGAAGGCGAAGGTGTTGTTGAATATGTAGATGCTAACGAAATCATTATTCGTTATAACTTGTCAGAAGAAGATGAGATTGTTTCTTTTGATGGTAACACGAAGACATACAATTTAACTAAGTTCCATAAGACCAATCAGGGCTCAACCATGAATTTGAAGCCGATCGTTCAGAAAGGTGATAAGGTGGTGAAGGGTCAAGTACTCTGTGAAGGATATGCAACCCAAAAAGGGGAGCTGGCCCTCGGTCAAAATATGAAGGTCGCTTTCATGCCTTGGAAAGGTTATAACTTTGAGGATGCAATTGTTATTTCTGAACGTGTTGTTCGGGATGACGTATTTACTTCAGTTCACATTGATGAATACTCATTAGAGGTTCGCGATACGAAACGCGGAATGGAAGAGCTTACTGCTGATATTCCGAACGTAAGTGAAGATGCGACGAAAGATCTCGATGAACATGGATTGATACGTATTGGTGCTGAAATAAAAGAAGGTGATATACTCATCGGTAAGATTACTCCGAAAGGTGAGACAGATCCTTCTCCGGAAGAGAAATTGCTTCGCGCTATTTTTGGTGATAAGGCAGGCGATGTGAAAGATGCATCGCTCAAGGCGAGTCCTTCTCTTAAGGGGGTTGTGATCAATAAGAAACTGTTCTCTAGAGCAGTAAAAGATCGTAAGACCAAAGCACAAGATAAGCCCATTCTCGAACAGTTAGATGCAGACTTTGAGAAAGACCTCGGTGAGTTGAAGAAGGTCCTGATTGATAAGTTACTAAAAATCCTTGAAGGACATAAGTCAGCAGGAGTGACGAATAACTTCCGAGAAGAGATTATTAAAAAAGGATCAAAGTTTTCTGAAAAAAGTCTTGGCATTATTGATTATTCCATCGTTAATCCAAGTCAATGGACAAAGGATGACAATACCAATTCAATGGTTCAACGCGTGATCCATAACTTTAACATTAAGGCAAATGACCTTCTTGGAAATTATAAACGCAAAAAGTTCCATATTTCAGTGGGAGATGAACTTCCTTCTGGTATCGTTAAATTGGCTAAAGTTTATCTCGCGAAGAAACGTAAATTAAAAGTAGGGGATAAAATGGCAGGTCGCCACGGTAATAAAGGTATCGTAGCGAATATTGTACGTCAAGAAGACATGCCATTCCTCGACGATGGAACGCCTGTTGATATCGTGTTGAATCCACTCGGTGTACCATCGCGAATGAACCTTGGACAAATCTATGAAACTGTCCTTGGATGGGCTGGTGAGAAATTAGGTAAAAAGTTTGCTACACCTATATTCGACGGAGCACATCCTGATGAAATTGATCAATATTGTGACGAAGCGGGTATTCCACGTTCAGGAAAAACTTTCTTGTATGACGGGGGCACTGGTGAACGCTTCCACCAACCAGCGACGGTAGGTGTGATTTACATGCTTAAATTATCGCACATGGTAGACGATAAGATGCATGCGCGTTCGATTGGTCCATATTCATTAATAACGCAACAACCGCTCGGTGGTAAAGCACAATTTGGTGGTCAGCGATTTGGTGAGATGGAGGTATGGGCACTTGAGGCATTCGGTGCTGCTAATATCCTTCAGGAAATATTGACCGTGAAGTCTGATGATGTAAACGGTAGAGCAAAAGCGTATGAATCAATTGTGAAGGGAGATAATCTGCCAGAACCTGGAATTCCAGAGTCTTTCAATGTATTGCTTCACGAATTACGCGGTTTAGGACTAAACATCTCAATGGATTAAGGTCAATGTTGAATTTGAAAACACTTGTTTAAAATGGCTTATAGAAAAGATACAAAAGATACGGCAAGTAATTTCTCGAAAATTACGATTTCTCTAGCGTCTCCAGAACAAATTTTGGAGCAATCCAGCGGAGAGGTGTTGAAGCCGGAAACGATAAATTATAGAACGTATAAACCAGAAAGAGATGGTTTGTTCTGCGAGCGCATCTTTGGTCCTGTAAAGGATTATGAATGTCACTGTGGTAAATACAAGCGTATTCGATATAAAGGAATTGTTTGTGATCGCTGTGGTGTAGAGGTGACAGAGAAAAAAGTACGTCGTGAAAGAATGGGACATATTCAGTTAGTAGTTCCTGTTGCACATATTTGGTACTTTAGATCGTTACCTAACAAAATTGGATACCTACTTGGTTTACCGACAAAAAAATTAGACCAGATCATTTATTACGAGCGATATGTCGTAATTCAAGGTGGTGAAGGTCAAAAAGCAGACGGAGAACCTCTTGAGAAAATGGAGTTCCTCACGGAAGAGGAATATTTAGATATTCTTGATGAGTTACCTAAGGAAAATCAGTATTTGGACGATTCTGACCCTAACAAATTTATTGCTAAGATGGGGGCAGAAGCAGTTTATGATTTATTACAACGACTTGATCTGCACCAACTATCTTACGATTTGCGACATAAAGCGAATACGGAGACTTCAATGCAACGTAAAAATGAAGCATTGAAGCGTTTGCAGGTTGTCGAGGCTATGCGCGATTCTCAAGATCGTATTGAAAATCGTCCGGAATGGATGATTATCAAGGTAGTTCCAGTTACCCCTCCAGAGTTGCGTCCACTCGTGCCTCTTGATGGTGGACGTTTTGCGACTTCAGATTTGAACGATTTATATCGTCGTGTGATTATTCGAAACAATCGCTTGAAACGATTAATTGAAATTAAAGCACCTGAAGTTATCTTGCGTAATGAGAAACGAATGCTGCAGGAATCTGTAGATTCGCTCTTCGATAATTCTCGTAAATCGAGTGCGGTGAAAACTGAGTCTAACCGTCCATTGAAATCACTTTCTGATTCATTAAAAGGGAAGCAAGGACGTTTTCGTCAAAACTTGCTTGGTAAGCGAGTGGATTATTCAGCGCGTTCAGTGATTGTTGTAGGTCCTGATTTGAAAATGCACGAATGTGGTATTCCTAAAGACATGGCTGCTGAACTTTACAAGCCGTTTATTATTCGTAAATTGATTGAAAGAGGTATCGTAAAGACGGTGAAGTCTGCCAAAAAAATCGTTGATAAAAAGGAACCTGTAGTTTGGGATATTTTAGAGAATGTCATCAAATCACATCCTGTGTTACTTAACCGTGCACCGACATTGCACCGATTAGGTATTCAAGCATTTCAACCGAAATTAATTGAAGGTAAAGCGATTCGACTACACCCCCTTGTTTGTACAGCTTTTAATGCCGATTTTGATGGTGACCAGATGGCGGTACACCTTCCATTGGGTAATGCTGCAATACTTGAGGCACAGCTTCTGATGTTGTCTTCGCACAATATTCTGAATCCAGCGAACGGTGCGCCTATTGCCGTACCTTCACAGGATATGGTACTTGGTCTTTACTATATGACTAAAGGGCGTAAAACGGATAAAGATCGTACGATGAAAGGTGAGGGAATGACATTCTATTCACCGGAAGAAGTACGCATTGCATTGAATGAAGGAAGCGTTGATTTACATGCGCACATCAAGGTGAGAACGTATGACCTGAACGATAAAGGGGAATCGACGTTACAAATGATTGAAACAACGGTTGGTCGTGTACTTTTCAATGAAATGGTACCCAAAGAAGTTGGTTTCATCAATGATATTCTGACTAAGAAAGCTTTGCGTGATATTATTGGTAAAGTATTGAAGATTTCAGGTACTTCGCGTACAGCAGAATTCCTTGATGAGATTAAAGATGTAGGTTATGACATGGCCTTTCGAGGCGGATTGTCCTTTAACCTTGATGATATTATAATTCCTAAAGAAAAAGAAGAGCTTGTTGATAAAGCCAATACAAGTGTTGTAGAAGTAATGGAAAACTACAACATGGGACTTATCACTAATAACGAGCGTTATAACCAGATTATTGATATTTGGACACGTACGAACTCGAGACTTACGCATACCTTGATGGAACAGCTCAAGAATGACAAGCAAGGATTCAACTCGATTTTCATGATGTTCGATTCTGGTGCGCGTGGTTCGAAAGAACAAATTCGTCAGCTTTCCGGTATGAGAGGGTTGATGGCGAAACCACAAAAGTCTGGAGCATCAACGCAAGAGATTATTGAAAACCCTATTTTGTCTAACTTTAAGGAAGGGCTTTCCATCCTTGAGTACTTTATTTCAACACACGGTGCCCGTAAAGGGCTTGCCGATACAGCCTTGAAAACTGCCGATGCGGGTTATTTAACACGTCGTTTGGTGGATGTGGCTCAAGACGTAATCGTTAATGAGCATGATTGTGGAACACTCCGCGGTATTATAGCGGCTCCATTAAAGAAAAATGACGAGGTGGTTGAACCATTGTACGATCGAATTGTCGGTCGAACTACTGTTCATGATGTCGTTGATGATGACGATAATGTGATTGTTGAGTCTGGAGAAATAATTACAGAAGCACTTGGCGAAAAAATTGAAAAGGCAGATATTGAGGAGGTTGAGATTCGTTCAGTATTGACTTGTGAACTCAAAAGAGGTGTCTGTTCAAAATGTTACGGGAGAAACCTCGCTACAAACCGCGAGTCTCAGTTAGGTGATTCTGTTGGTGTAGTTGCTGCTCAGTCTATTGGTGAGCCTGGAACTCAGCTGACATTAAGAACCTTCCACGTTGGTGGTACGGCTTCTAACATTGCCGATGAAAATGATTTGAAAGCAAAAGCTTCAGGTCAGCTCGAAATCGATGAGTTGCGTACAATTACACGCAAGGAAAAAGATGGGTCTGAGAAAGAAATCGTTGTAGGACGTTCTGCAGAGCTAAAAATCATTGATGAGAAAACAGGTCTTGCTGCGATGACAGGTAATATTCCCTACGGTGCGGAAATGGTTGCTGAAAATAACACGAAAGTGAAAAAAGGCGATGTGATCTGTACTTGGGATCCCTATAACGCTGTTATTGTATCTGAATATAGCGGTATTCTCGAATTTGAGAATGTAATTGAAGGAGTGACTTACCGAGAAGAAGTCGATGAGCAAACTGGATTTACTGAAAAAGTAATTACGGAGACGCGAGATAAGAAGAAAAACCCAACCATTCTCATTAAGGATAAAAAGGGTGAAATACTTAAATCTTATCCAATTCCAGTAAATGCACACGTTTCTGTAAAAGAAGGAGACCAGATTAAGCAAGGGCAAAGTCTTGTGAAAATTCCACGAGTTGGTGGTAAAGGTGGTGATATCACTGGTGGTCTGCCGCGAATTACAGAGCTTTTTGAAGCGCGTAACCCATCGAACCCAGCTGTGGTTTCAGAAATTGATGGTATCGCGAGCTACGGTAAAATTAAACGTGGTAATCGCGAGGTGATTATTGAAGCGAAAACTGGAGAGAAAAAGAAATATCTCGTTCCGCTCTCAAAGCATATTCTCGTTCAAGAAAATGATTTTGTTCGAGCTGGACAATCATTGTCGGATGGTGCGATTACACCAAAAGATATCTTGAATATTCAAGGCCCAACGGCGGTTCAAGAATATCTTGTAAATGAAGTACAGGAAGTATATCGTTTGCAAGGTGTGAAAATTAACGATAAGCACTTTGAAGTGATTGTTCGTCAAATGATGCTGAAAGTTGAGATCTCCGATGCTGGAGATACAAAATTCCTTGAAAATCAAGCCGTACATAAAGCAGATTTCATCACAGAGAATGATCGTATATTCGGACAGAAGGTGGTTGTTGAACCTGGAGATTCTGAAAATCTCAAACCAGGTCAAATCGTTTCTGCTCGCAAGTTGCGTGATGAGAACTCTCAATTGCGAAGAGAAGATTTACAAACGGTCGAATCTCGAGATGCTGTCGCGGCCACGTCTAAGCCTTTATTGCAAGGTATTACACGATCTTCGCTTCAAACACAATCGTTTATTTCTGCGGCTTCGTTCCAGGAAACGACTAAAGTGTTAAACGAAGCAGCAATATCTGGAAAAGAAGATCACTTGCTCGGATTAAAAGAGAACGTGATTGTTGGACATCAGATACCAGCAGGTACGGGTACACGCGTTTTTGACGATATGATCGTGGGATCGCAAGAAACCTATGATGAACTTGTGTCAGATGAAGACTAATCGAATATAAAATAGTTACAAAATATAGGCTATCAGCTTTGAGTTGATAGCCTTTTTTTATTAATTTTAGTGATATGGAAAACGATAATTCAAAAGAAAACAAACTCAACATTGAACTGCCCGAAGATGTGGCGGATGGTATTTATTCGAATCTCGCTGTAATCACGCATTCACAATCAGAATTCGTGTGTGATTTCGTTCAGATGATGCCTGGTATGCCAAAGGCAAAAGTGCGCTCACGGGTCGTAATGACTCCCGAAAATGCCAAGCGTTTATTAAATGCATTGCAGGATAATATTTCCAAATATGAAGAACAGCGCGGAAAAATTGCGGCTGAAGGACAGAATCTACCACCAATGAATTTCGGTACTCCGCAAACCGAAGCATAGCTATTAATAATTGTTCGTACCTATTAAAAATTAAGAAAACATGAGTAAGTATGATGTGACCATTATAGGGTCTGGACCTGGAGGATACGTCGCAGCAATCCGCTGTGCTCAACTCGGGATGAAAACGGCTATCATTGAAAAATACGATACCCTCGGAGGTACATGCCTGAATGTAGGTTGTATTCCTTCTAAAGCACTGCTCGACTCTTCTGAACATTTTCACAATGCTGAAAAGTCATTTAAGGATCATGGAATCAACTTAAAAGATCTTAAAGTTGATTTTAAGCAGATGATTGAGCGTAAGAATAAAGTTGTTGACCAAACCTGTCAGGGCGTTAAATTTCTAATGGACAAAAACAAAATTGATGTACATCATGGTTTGGGGTCTTTTGTCGATAAAAACACGATAAAAGTTACGGATAGCGAAGGGAAGGAGAACGAATTGAAAACGGATAAGGTTATTATTGCGACTGGTTCTAAACCAAATTACTTTAAAGGTATGGAGCCGGATAAAAAACGCATTATCACTTCAACTGAAGCGCTTGAATTAAAGGATATACCCAAAAAAATGATTGTTATCGGTGGCGGTGCCATCGGATTAGAGATGGGGTCGGTATATGCTCGCCTCGGAACGCAAGTGGAAGTCATTGAATTCGCCAAGTCCATCATTCCAACTATGGATAAAACGATGGGGAAAGAATTGACCAAAGTGTTGAAGAAGATTAAAATGAAATTCAACATGGAGCACAAGGTTCAAAATGTTGAAAACACGGGCAAAGGTGTAAAAGTTACGGCATTGAACAAAAAAGATGAAGAGGTATCTTTTGAAGCGGATTATTGCCTGGTAGCCGTAGGTCGTAAAGCATACACAGAAGGTTTGGGTCTTGAAAATGTAGGACTTTCAACCAATGATCAAGGGAAGCTTGAAGTCAATGAAAATTTACAAACGTCTGTCGATAATATTTATGCGATCGGTGATGTTATTCGCGGCGCTATGCTGGCACATAAGGCCGAGGATGAAGGTGCGTTTGTTGCTGAAAAGATGGCTGGTGAATTACCGCATATCGATTACAATTTAATCCCTGGTGTCGTATACACTTGGCCGGAAGTTGCCGCAGTTGGTAAAACGGAGCAAGAACTAAAAGAAGAGGGTGTCGATATTAAAATCGGTTCTTTTCCAATGAAGGCTTTAGGCAGAGCTCGTGCATCTACAGACGTTCAGGGACTCATTAAAATTATTGCCGACAAAGAGACAGATGAAATTCTCGGAGTTCACATGATTGGAGCACGCGCAGCCGACCTTATCATGGAAGGCGTTGTAGCTATGGAATATCGTGCCTCAGCAGAAGATATCGTGCGCATGTCACACCCGCATCCAACGTATTCTGAAGCGGTGAGAGAAGCAGCAATGGCTGCCACGGATGACCGTGCAATACATATTTAGATCGCCGAATTTAAAAGCATATTACAACCTCGTGGCCATGCTGCGGGGTTTTTTCGTACCAGAAATTACAAAACCAACTGAATTAGGAGTTGCGATTGCACAATAATTACCTTCATCTGTTTTAATAATAGATGATAAATGTAGTTTGGTTCAAAAGAGATTTGCGCTGGGAAGATCATCAGCCTTTATCCGAAGCGATTCGATCGGGATTGCCAACGATTTGTTTCTTTAGTATTGAGCCTGACCTGGTCAATTCTGTTCACTACAGCAACCGTCACTGGAAGTTTATGCTGGAGTGCATTGAGGAGTTGCGGGCCGAATTTAGCACTTGTAATCTGCCTTTCTACCTCCTGGAAGGTGACGTCACGACCATCCTGGATGCAATTTATGAAGAACACGGTCCTTTTCGTTTACTTTCTCACATGGAGACGGGCATTGCGGTAACTTACGAGCGCGATAAAAAAGTAAAGAAATGGTGTCGGAGGCATGAAATCGACTGGTTAGAATATCAGCAACAAGCCGTGCAGCGCGGCAGAACAAATCGAAAAGATTGGTCGCGATGCTGGGACCGTTTTATGTATGCTCCGATACCGATAGTAGTTTTATCCGAGATGAAGGTTGCTCTACTCTCGAAGGATACGCTTGAGCAGTTTTCTCCGAAGCTTGAGGTGAAAGCGGAACATGATGATATGCAGCGAGGGGGACGAAGTGCAGGACTTGCATATTTGCATTCTTTTCTCAGAGCGCGCCATACCAATTACAGCCGACACATTTCTAAACCGGCGGAGAGCCGATCTTCTTGCAGTCGATTATCCCCCTATTTAGCTTGGGGAGCGATTTCCATTCGCGAAGTTGTTCAAATGACTGTAAATCAAATGAAAAATAAATCTTATAAGCGAAATTTGGCCAATTTTAAATCTCGACTACACTGGCATTGCCATTTTATACAAAAATTGGAAAGTGAACCAGCTATCGAATTCAACAATCAGAATCGTGCCTTTGACCAAATTCGAAATACGTTGAATCATGATTGTTTAGCGCGATGGAAGACTGGTCAGACAGGAATTCCGTTAGTAGACGCTTGTATGCGCTGTCTGAATGCGACAGGTTATATTAACTTTCGAATGCGCGCAATGCTCGTGTCGTTCTGGACACATCACCTCATGCAACCTTGGCAACCCGCCGCAGATCATTTGTCACAGCAATTTCTCGATTTTGAACCGGGAATACATTTTTCACAAATCCAAATGCAAGCCGGAACAGTCGGTTATCATACCTTGCGCACTTATAATCCCACCAAACAGGCTCAGGAACACGATCCCAAAGCTTCATTCATAAAAAAATGGGTACCTGAACTCAGCGAACTGAATGCCCATCATGCCATCGAGCCATGGTCGTTAACGCCGATGGAGGAAATGATGTATGATTTTAAACTCGGAACGGCTTACCCCGAACCGATTTGTAATATTGAAGCAGCAGGTCGCTATGCGCGAGATACATTGCATAAACTCAAAAAATCAAAACGAGCGCGCCAATTTGCTCAAAAAATAAGCGATGTCCATGTCAACAAATAAGGAAACACATATTCATTGGTTTGGTAATGATTTGCGCATGGTGGATCAACCATTTGCACGAATAACAAATGGAATACAGCAATTGATTGGTTTGTACGTTATTGACCCAAAGCGAATCGCCTTTAATCAATGGGGGTTTCGGAATATGTCGCTGCAACGCTTGCAAGTTTTGCGCGAACATCTCATCGATCTTGAGCGAGATCTTGCCGATCAGGGTATTCCGCTTATGGTGCGCTGGGGTGATCCGCGTGATATTGTACCGCGCGAGACTCAAAAGCGTAATGCTTCACTGAGTTTTATGAAGGAATATGCGACCCATGAGCGGAATGCCCAATCGCAGGTGCTCGATCAACTCGATCCTGCGTACGTCTTTCAATATGATGGCAATTTTTTACTGCAACCCGATGACTGCTCCTGGGATGACAGTTTTCCCGCGTCGTTCTCACGCTTTCGGAAAAAAGCAGAAAAAATATTGAAGCATCAAACATATATATTGGAAGAACCACTGAAGCGTCGAAATAAAATTATAGAACCGCTTTTAAAAGAGAGTCAACGCGAGCTACACGAACATTCAGCGATACCATTTCCAGGGGGTACAAACGCGGGAATTGATCGTTTAAATGCGTACCTCTTCCAATCGAAAAGGGCAAGTACCTATAAAAAGACGAGAAATGGATTGCTCGGTAAAGATTATTCTACAAAATTTAGCTTTTGGTTAGCTGTTGGAGCGTTAAGTCCGTTGATGATCATGAAAGAGCTTAAAAAATACGAGGAAAAAGAAGGATCAAACAAATCAACCTATTGGATCTTTTTTGAACTTCTATGGCGTGACTTTTTCCGACATGCAGGGAAATATTATAAAGATGATTTTTTTGCTAAAAATGGTTTACAGAAGAGTAGCTGGGGCTATCATGAAAGCAAAATTGCTTTTGATGAATGGGTTAATGGTAACACGCTAAATGATTTTGTAAATGCCAACATGGTAGAACTGAAGGAAACGGGGTTTATGTCGAATCGCGGTCGACAAAATGCCGCTAGTTTTTTGGTTCATGATCAACAAGAGGACTGGCGAAAAGGAGCAGCCTGGTTTGAGCATTGTTTACTGGATTATGATGTTTACTCCAATCATGGCAACTGGCAGTATGTTACGGGGGTATCCTTTAATCCCAGAGGTGGGAGTCAATTTAACGTAGAAGCACAAGCAGACCGCTATGACAGCGATCGTCGATTTCGTCAAACCTGGTTAAAAAATTGAAATTATGACAGAAGAAGTAAGTATTGTTTTTCCGCATCAGCTTTTTGAAGATAATCCGTGTCTTGATAAACATCGGCGCGTTTTTTTACTCGAAGATGATCTATTTTTTAATTATCAACGGTTTCATAAGCAAAAATTGGTGTTGCATAGGGCCTCAATGAAATTTTATGCCGATTTTCTCGCAAACAAAGGTTTTCGCGTGACGTACATTGATTACGCAGATTATGAGGACCTGGGCGCTTTTTTTAAACGCGATTTGAGTGATGAAAAAGTGCAAAAAATTCATTTTTGTGATCCGGTAGATGATTATTTAACCAAGCGGATTCGGAAATGGTCAGAGGAGGTGAATCTTGAAATGATGCAACATGATACTCCTATGTTTCTAAATAACAATCAAGACAACGAGCAGGCACTCGGTAAAAAAAAGGATTATTATCGCATGGCAGATTATTATCGGCATCAGCGTAAACGACTGAACATTCTCGTGGAGGACGGAAAACCGTTACACGGAAAGTGGAGTTTTGACGCTGACAACAGGCAGTCATTACCAAAGGATTATCGCGCTCCGAATCCTTATATACCTCTAAAAAATCAGTATGTTTCCCGGGCTATCGACTATGTGGAGTCCGAATTTTCAGATCACCCTGGTTCGCTCGAACATTTTATGTACCCCGTCACTTTTGAGGAGGCAAGAGAAAGCTTAGCAAATTTTTTAGAATATCGATTTGACCAATATGGTCCTTACCAGGATGCCCTTTCAACAGAACAACCGTTTCTCCATCACAGTTTGATTTCCGCTGCGCTCAACAACGGTTTGCTCACCCCGAACTATGTCATTGATGAGGTATTGCAGGTTTATCGGGACCGCGATGTTCCCTATTCGAGTGTAGAGGGCTTTATTCGGCAGGTTATTGGCTGGAGGGAATTTATCCGCGCTATTTATATACGGCACGGAGGGCAAGAGCGCAACAGGAATTACTGGAAAAATAACCGGTTACTGAATCCTGCACAACTTGAGCGCATGCCGCTGCTAAATAAAGTTCAAGAAAAGGTGAAAAAGTATGCCTATGCTCATCATATTGAGCGATTGATGGTCCTCGGCAATTTTATGCTGTTGTCCGAATTACACCCGGATGAAGTGTACAATTATTTTATGACGTATTACATTGACGCTTACGACTGGGTGATGGTACCGAATGTATACGGAATGAGTCAATTTGCCGATGGAGGATTGATGTCCACGAAACCTTACGTGAGTAGTTCCAATTATCTGAAAAAAATGGGAGCTAAAATGGATAAATCGGCAGCTAAGATATGGGATGCTTTATACTGGAGATTTATGTATCGCAATAAAGAATTTTTTGAATCCAATCACCGAACGAAAATGATGGTGCACCATTTGGATAAGATGAGCGAAGAGAAGCTGAATGACCTGTTGCATACTGCCAATACGTTCCTCGAGGAATTTGAGGTAAGGCGGGCTTGATTCGCTTTAGGAAGTAAATAATTTTAGAAAGGCTGGCAGAACCATGTTTTTTACGCACTACTGCACCACCATTTTCTTCTCTTCTATCAATTTGCCGTTTTTGATGAGGCGCACCAGGTAACCACCCGAAGAAAAATTGTGTTCGATAAAGTAGATGCTTTTTGCATCGGGGAGGGCGACTTGCTTGACTTTTTTGCCTCCCATGGTATAAAATTGCAGCGAAGCATTCTCGATA
>P_1C_Liq_1_UnCtyDRAFT_1000182_pt1 | contig 14645 bp, 14 predicted proteins | sample Pon1CUnioCityCA_2_FD_10230 | JGI IMG/M metagenome (IMG submission 10230) | reverse complement strand
CTACGGCGACCTTCTCACTGACTCGAACTTCAACCGCGCTACCGAGATGGGTGACGAGGTTGTTCGAAGTGGTGAGGTTGGTCAGATTGCCGGTATGCGCGTTGTTGTGGACAACACCCACGACATTGCTGACGGTAACGGTGCGTTCGTTATCGACAGTGCCCGCTACGGCTACGAACTGACCCGTACTCCTGTCAGCACGAACGAGTACGAAGACCCCGAGCGGCAGGCTGACATTATGCAAATCTTCACCCGCAAGGCGTGGAAGGCTATCTTCAACGAGGCGGCTGTGAAGGTAGACGCATAAAGGTTTCTACACTTTACGTAGTATAGATTACTACTCGACACTCTACAACATATTGGCTTATGGCATACAGTCCACGATACGTTTCTGTTCACGATATTCCCGTGCAGATTCCTGACGATTACACGAATAAGGAGAAGGAAGATGCGCTTGAGTATGCAGAAGCGTCACTCGAACTTGATTTGAATAACGGCGAAGTTATTCCTGTCAAAGAACGAATGGTGATTATGGAGTCTGCGATTAAACAACTCGCGACGTGCCATCTTGCAAAGAGTGCCGAAGACCCTGACGATGTGACACTTGGAGATATTGAAGACTCCGGTGACACGAAAATTTCATACGCTGACTCGTTCTGTGACCAGTACGATGAAACGATTGACAGAATAATTAATTCTGGCATTCTCGAAAAGGATGGTGGTGGGGAGTCTAATTCCCCGTACACATACACGACTGGATACCCTGAATGACAAATTTTCAAGCAGACTTTGAGGATACAAAAAACTTCGAATACAGTTTTCGGAGGCTCAAAATTAAGTCTGTTGTTGAGCGTGAGTTTCGAGAATCACTCGAACAAGAATTTATCACGCTAATTACTGAAAAAGTAAAACAAAAAGGTCTTGTTGGAAAGTTTCCCGATGAGGGAGATGGACCCGCGCTTTCAAGTAGGCGTGCGTGGGAAGTTCAACGGAACGGTCCAATGAATTACACGATTAAGACAGACCCAATGGTTGGACCACGCGCATTCTGGCTTGAGTATGGCACTGGCCCTACAATAGAGCCTAAAGGAGATGGGCCGCTGCGTTTCAGAACAGCAGTCCCTATTCCAGAAGAAGGTGCGCAAGTCGGTGATTATATTTACCGCTCCTTTGTGAACGGCGTTCGTGAATACAGATTCTTCCGAGAGGCTGTTCAAGAGTTTGACAATATTGTTGTCGATATTGTTGAAGAGCGTCTCGCTGAAGAAGTTAGCGACCACATTCGAAACCAGTTATCAATTACATAATGGCGACACCATCAGAAATACTCGAAGAAATAAAAGAAGAATTAGAAAACTCTCCGGAACTTCCGGAGAGTGCTTCATATATTCTTCAAGAGTATGATGCTGGTGGAATTGAGGCTAACGTTTCGCTACCCGTCATTCAACTTCAAACAATTTCGGCGCTTTCGTTAAATAACTTTAACACCGATTTTGTTGGATATAGACGAGATAAAGACGGCAACGAAATTGGTCGAGTGTATCATTCAGAATACACACTCACAATTCAGTTAGATATTCTGACAGTAGACAATCGTACAAACGAAGATGAAGATATTTCGTCTTTGGTAAAAGCAGTTCGCGCTGCATTGTACAAGTTTGACTCTGCTGGTCCTGCACAAACTCTCGATGATTCAGTTTGGAAGTTCCAACTTGATGAAGGAGAGCGTGCAGACAATTTACAGTCTACACCTACTGTTCGACGGTGGGTGCAAGACATTGATTGCTGGTCGTATGAAGAATTCGACACACAAGAAGATTACATCGTGGATGTTACATTCCCCGATAATGAACTCGTCACATAACCCGATGTGTGGAGATTTGTCGAGTAGTAAACAAAATTAATTTACAAGTGATAAAATAATGACAGTATACGGAGGATTCCCCGGCGTAAAGGTACAGACAGTCGGTGGAGGAATTACTGCAATTGAGATTGGCTCCGAGGAGAAGATTGTACTCTTTGGCCGAGGAGAAGGAGGCAGTGCGTCTGTCAATAGTCCTACACAAATTCAGGCTCGCCGTGAAGCAGATGATGCTTTTGGTGAGGATTCTGAACTTTCGACAGCGATGAAACTCGCTCTCGCGAATGGTGCGAATATTTCGTACCTGTACGGTGTTCAAGCAGAGATGCTTGGCGCTGGTTGGCCTATTGACACAGTAGAAGATACATCGACAGAAACGTACTCTGGTTCGGCTGCCGATGTTCTTCAAAACTTTCCAATTGTAGAAGAGGATGGATACCTCGTTGTCGAAGACACGATTGATGGAGTAGAGATGTCCATCAACTTTGTCTATGAAGACACGGTTCCTGCACCCACAGAAGAAAACTCGATTAATATCAACCCCATTACAGGAGAATGGGCTGCGGATTCGTCAAGTGACTATGACTTCTACTACAACTACCTTGATTGGGCTGCGGCATTTAACGCAGCCGATAACGTAGTTAATGAAGACGAGACTGGTCTATATGTTGCACTGAGCGAAGCGGAGACAGTTGCGGCAACACTCTCTGGCAAGGTTACGGAACTTCGCGGAGAGTATCAGTTGGTTAACGGGATTGCTGCGGCGCAACCCAACGCGACTAAGGTAATCGACCCCGGTGAGGAGACTGAGCGTTCCTATGCCGGATTCGAGACTGGCTCGTATGAGGATAGCATTGACGACGATGCACAGTTCCTCGCCGCACCAGTTCGACTTGAGCGTTCTGAAAAGACTGCTCTTGGCTCAATTGCTGGACTCTTTGGTGGGTCTGACATTACTGAGCCGATTTACAACGATACCATCAATATTGGTGGTGGCGACCTTGAGGAGCAGTTTAACCGAACTGACGCGCAGAATATGCGTGGAAATGAGGTTATTCCGCTTCGTCAGGCTGGCTCGGTTCGTGTGAAGGGCAACCTTTCGACGAGTACCGAGACTGACTGGGAGCGTGACTTCTGGCGTCGTCGTATCGTTGACCGCGTTATCTTGATTGGTAAGGCCATTGGTGATGCGATTATTGGTCGTATTAACGACGAGCAGACTCGAACCGATGCGCAGCGTGCCATTGAGTTTGAACTTCAGTCGTTGGCTGACGACCGACTCATTAAGGACAACACTGGTGATGAGCAAAACTTCTTTGTCGAGGTCTACGAATCTGCGACAGACCCCGATGAGGTGAAGATCGACGTTGGAGTGACGCCGCAGGGCATCGTGAAGCGCGTCGATGAGACAATCACCATTAACACATAAGGTGACATAAATGGGACAAAATCAAGAAGAAATTGGCAACGACGTATCGCTTTCGGTTGGTTCTGGACGAACAACCTACCCTGTGACAAGTGTCTCCTATTCTGAGGAGCCGCAGACAGACTCGACGCAGTTTAACACTTCCCTGACGATGAATATCGTTCAGACTGGTGTAGAGTACTCTGGCTCCTTCGAACACGATGGTGCGAACACGGAACTTCGGGATGAGTTTTTCGGTGAGCAGACAAGCCCTCGTTCCAGCACAGTAAAGAAGGTTGACCAACTTGTATTTGAGGATTCGCAATCTGTGTACACCTTTAGTGGTGTCGTTGTGGGTTCTCGTTCGAAGGACTTCCCTGCTGACGGGCGTACTTCGGTGACATACGATTTCACGGCAGAGGAAATGTATGTCGATGCTGCGTAAATCCGAGTAGAAGGTTAACTACTCTTACGACCTGAACGCTGGCTTCCCAGTTCTCTTTTTGCCCAATCCTCTTTCGGGCAACCAGCAAGTAATGTCACGTTAATAACCGCATACCATAACAAATTACTACAACTATGCAACAAGAAGACGCAATTGACTTTTACAAGCGAGTAACGCAAGGTACAAAGCAGAAGAAGATTATTACTCTTGAAGACCAGAGCGGCGCGTCTCTTCCGAATGTAGAGATGCACCCTGTTGACAAGAAGACGCTCGCGTCAGTAATTCAGAAACTCCCTGACGCGATGTTCGACGCTGTTGATGAGGCCGACGATGCTGAGGAGGCCGAGGAAACAATTGAGAATAGTGAGAGCCTTTCGATGAATGCTGTCACTGAAGAAACTGTTGAAGCCTTCGAGGATTTGTGTAAGCAGTCTCTTCAACACCCTGACCTCGCGCAACCGCAAATGAAGGGTATTATCAATAATCTCAACTTTGAGATGCTTTTCAGTATCGGTACTGAGATTATCGATATGTCTGCGGAGAGCGACGGTGCCGTACAGGATTTTCACGTACAGGGTTAGGTCAGCAAACCTTCTACGCTCTTGAGAACGGACACACGTTCTCCGTAGAAGAGCAATATCTCGATGACTCTGGCGACATTCAGACGAGAAAACGCGAGGCGTTTATTGACGAACTGACAGATGCTCAGATGAGGTTTATCTTCCACGCCAAAGAGCAGCGTAAGGAAATGCGTAACGAAAACTCGGGAGTTAACAAACTAAATAGCGGATTATAATATATGGCTAAAGGACTTGACGTTGTAATTAATGGTGTCGAAACCGTCTCCGAGAAGATGGACGACATCGAAAGTTCTGTCAGGAGTGCTAATCAGGCTCTTGGCAGCCTTTCGAGAGAACTGAAAGATGCATCTGTTTCGAGTGAAGTTCTCGAATCGTCGTCTGACAGTTTGGCGAGGTCGGCAACCAAAGTTAATGCAAGCACACGAGGAGCGGCGAGTGCAGTTGACGAATTAGGAGATGATTCGAGGCAGGCTGCTGCTGAAGTAGGTGTCCTCGGTACGGTAATGGACAAGACTGCGATTAGTGCTGGTGCGCTGTCTATTAATGTTGGCGCATTTACTGTTGCACTTCGGCAACTCCACACGCAGATTCCACTCATTGTCACGACACTCGGTTCACTTATTTCTGTTCTTGGAGGTGTGAGTGCTGCGGCAATTGCTGCTGGTGGTGGTATCTCTGCAATCTTTGCCGGAGGAGCCATCGGCCTAATGGAGCGAGTTGAGGATCAATTTAGTGATGTTAACTCTTCTGCTGAAGCATTACAAAAAATTATGCGCGGAATGGGTAATATGTTCAGAGAGGCACTCGACCCTCTTGTAAATGTCGAAAATACTGACCTCTTTATTTCGTTTCTCGAAGATATTGCAGTTTTCGCAAACCGTTCGGCGCAAGCAATTGACGCTTCACGCGATTCGATACTTCAATTCTTTGATGTAATCGCGCAAGGTGGTGACTTTAATGCGTTTGCAGGTTCTCTACAAAATGTTTTAGAATTTGAACCCGGTGGTGAGTTTGATTCTGCTGGTGAGGTACTGGCAAGATTCATCGGCTATCTCGTTGAGGAACTGCCTGACGCAATAGACTTCTTTAATCGCGTAACTGTCAGTATGGCGGGGCCGATTCAAGAAGTGATGGAAGCATTTAAGTTGCTCACTGTAGAACTTGTCACGTTTGCTGAAGGAGCAGCACCCGGATTTATTAGTGCAATTGGTACTGTCCTCGGATATTTCACCTCGTTTTTCGATATGATAAATGACGTAGACGAGGCACTTCTTTCATCTACCGTAAAGACTATTGCATTTACTGCGATTCTTTTACGTCTCGCTAAAGCGTTTGACGTTGTTGCGCTCATTGGAATTAAGTTTTCAGGATTAATTAAAACACTAACTGCTGATTTAGGGAACTTTTCTGCGACAGTTGCGCGAATCGCAACAGCCGGGCAAGGATTCTTAGATGAATACGCGGAGGGTGTTCTTAAACTTAGTCGAGGATTGGTTTCGCAAATACCAGTTTTAAACAAGTTACAAACTAAAACTGGAAATATTTATGACGATAGTGGCGACCTCAAAGACTTTGATGTTCGTTTAACTTCTGTCAAAGAAAGTGTAGACAAAGCCATATCTTCTGTAAAGAATTTTGGTTCGAGGCTACAATCCTTTGGTGAAGGAACAGAGTTAGCAAAACAACTCCAAGATCAACCTGATTTATTTGTTGATATTAAGGGTCGTGCGCAAACTACAGAAGGATTTGCTCCACAGCCAGATGTTCTAAAACCCGGTCGGGTTGGTAAATCCGCAGGAAAAATTAAGAAACGCATTGGAAGCATGACCGATAGTGTCAGGAAAAGTCTTGGTAAACTTCGAGACACTAATGCTATTAGAGCGGGCCTTTCAAGCATGGCCGATACTGCTTTAGGCGCAGGGAAACAAATGGCGCAAGGATTTGGTAACATTGCGCTCGGTGGATTACAGACATTTACTGGAGGGATGGTAAGTCTCCTTCACCCCGGATTAATGCGTTCTAAGGCTCTAAGTGAAGTATTTACTGAGGGCCTTGGACGCATGGAGAAGGGTCTAAATCAACTCGGCCTTGGCGTTATTCCGCGTGTGGTAAAGGCTATTGCGACGAAGATTGGCGCACTTTACTCATCTGTCGCGGCTTTTGCTTCAGCACAAATTGCTGCAATTAAGTTCGCGTTTGCACAAGGTGGCGTTGTCGCTGGATTGAAGCAAACTGCCAGAAGCGCCGCTTCTGCGGTAGTTGGATTAGCGACGTATGTTGTAAGTGCATTGGCTGGTGCTGCTGCTTCACTAACACTTAATGCCGCTCTCGGGGGATTACCGCTACTTATCGGAGCAGTTGTCGCTGGAGCCGCACTGCTTGTTGGCGCAATCGGGAACGCTGACGGAATCGCTTCTTCCGCAAAAAGTTCTTTCGAAGGATTAAAGAACTTTGCTATTGCATTAGGAGACGCACTTCTTGGATTACTCGTCCCCGCATTCAATCTAATTGTAGATATTGTTTCAGCGATACTTTCGCCAATATTTGCAATTGTTGACGGATTCATGCTTATTGTTGATTCAATATCATCTGCGGCTTCGCAAGGAGAAGAAGGTGCCGGGATAATGCAATCCTTCGGAGCAGTAATGGATGTTCTCGGAGGTATACTATCTGCGCTTAGTCCTGTTTTCAGAGTAATCGGGGATGTTATTTACGCAGGAATTATCGCGCCATTTAAGGTAGCAGCGGCAATTATTGGAACTGTAATCAGCGTAATTGTTGAGTTAATTAGTATTCTTCGCCGACTGGCTGAAGAGAGCGGCCTTATTGACGCAATCACAGAACTCGTGAAAAGTGTCAAGAATCAAATAACCGGATTTGTTGAAGCACTTGTTGATGTAATTAATAGTGCAATTAATCAAGCAAATAAGATTCCCGGTGTGAATATTGGAGAAGTTGGAGGTGCTGGTGGTGCTTCCTCAAAAGGTAGCGGCTTTAAAATATCAGAATCTGACGTTCGAGAAAATCTTGCGCGAGATTCGGAAGACGCTGGCTCTGACCAAGCGCAAACTACGTCGCCAGAATTCAATCTTGAAACAAATGTACAGAATACAGCAAACGTCGACGCCGAATCTGACGAAAGTGAAGACCGTATTGCAACACTCGTCGAACGTGCGATGAAAGACGCGAACACATATCGAAGAAATTCATTGGGGACACAATAAATGGGATTAGACTTTAACGACAATTACGTTGACGACAGAGGTCCCGTAATTTTCCAAGGAATTAGTGAAGAAACAATTGGCTTTAAACCGAGTAAGTCTGCATTTGAACTAATTCGCGACTTGGAAGACGGCGGAGCACGTGTAATTGGAAGTAGTGATTACACAATCACATTTGTGTATGACCAGCCGAATGTGTCTGTTTCGACGACAAATAGATTTGTGGAACACGAAACTGTTGATGGACCAATAATTCGACAAAAAGTCGGTCGTGGTAAAAAGAATATCACCATTGAAGGAGTTTGCACGACTGCTGAAGCAATATTACTCGACAATTTTGTAAACGAAGACGAAATATACGTGGATAGCCATCGGTATGAAGGAGATGTTAGTATTCAAGGAATCTCAACAAGCCCATTAGAAGATGGCGGTGCGATGAACCTTGATGGAAAATACACACACGACTTTGGTCTTGAACTAACTGAGATAGAACAATGAGTGCTATATCTGACGAGGGTATTTACTATCAATCTCTTGAAGTAAATATCGAGGTCACGAAAGAAGAAAGTGGTCTAACTGAGTATTGGATTGCGAAAGACCTCACTGTTCGCCGAAAACGATTTCAAGAAGCAGACGGATTAGAGATGACAGCAATCCCCGACCCTGACGAAAATCCCGGCGCTATCTTAGAACCCGGCGATGAGATAACGGTTGATGTAGGTCCAAAAACGTCTGTAGCAGGAGACGGTGACAGAAATATGTCAAATGAAGACAACACTCTTGCAAAAATATTTACAGGAATTATTTCTAGTGCAAGAAATTCTGGTGACCTTACGTGGAAAGCATTTGCATTCACGTACCAGTTAGACATTGTTCGAACCGCCATTGACTACTCTGCTGATGAAGAAACAGATGTTGGGACAATTGTCGAAGAAGTATTCGAAGAAGTTAAATCAGTCAATGAGACTGATATGGAATACAATGTTGACGTTTCAGAGAATGCGACAGTAGATTATGGAGACACACGATTTATTTCAACAGGACCCGTCTCAAACCGTGGTTCAAACTTAGTTCGACGACTAAAACCATATACAGACACACTCGCAATAGAAATAATCAAAGATTTAGAGAAGACAAATAATGCAGTATTTTGGGTTGATTCGAACAATGTACTACAATTTGGTCCAACAAAGACCGCTAATCATAAATTAGCGTGGATTCTCGAAACAGATGCTGGATTAAAGACACCACCATATAAAAGTGTTCGCGTAATTGGCGACGATGTGGGTACAGAATCAGCGAAGGGTGGATGGAAGGCTGCGACACTAATGCCTGACCCAAAAAGTATGACTTCTACTGCGGCGAGTGTTGTAAATGTTGAAGGAAAATCTGTTGCGAAGTTTGGCGAATTGCGTGAGCCGACGTTTACGTATGAAGATGCGTCAATTCGTACAAAGGCTGAAGCAGAAAATCTTGCACAAAGCATTCTCGCAGACTTGCAAAATCAATCTGGTGAAGGTACAATTGTGATTCCCGGTAGACCAATGATAGACTTGTTTGATGTCGTAGAAATGCCGGACTCGTTTGGCGTTACAAGCAGCGGCGAACAAGTTGAACCAGCACAATATCTCGTCGAAACAGTTACACATCGAATAAATCCAAGCGACGGATTCATCACTGAAATAACTGTTGACGGATTGATGAATAGATACAATGGAGACAAATATTACAAATATGTGGGTTCCGGCCCTCGTGGACTTCCACAAGTTGAACTTGTACAAAGAGACGATAGTCTAGAACAAGGAGCAGAACTTGGAGGAGTTGCTGCGGTGACAGGCAGAGTTAGATAATGTTTGAAAACACACAAGACTCGTATGTCGATGAGAAGATTAATAAGAAAATGTCGCAACCGAAAATTGCTATCGTCAAAAAGGTTGTCGAACATAGCGCAGAAGACGACTTCTCTAATTTTGAGTGTGACGTTATTACTGCTGGTGACAGACAGCAATTGCGAGACGTTGCTGTAATGACTCCCGGTACTGGAATGATTGAAGTTCCACGAGTTGACGATACAGTTCTCGTGTCAAAAATTGACGGTCGTGGAGAGCGCCACGTAATTATCGGAACGCTTCACACTCGTTCAAGTCGCGCACCACTTGGAAAAGAAGGAATGGTTCGCTACAAGAAAGGCAACTTGTATCTCGAAATGGATGGCGAGGGTGAATGGATTCGTCTCTCGCACAAAAATAATGACGACGATGCGACGGGTGATGCCAATGCTGTAGTAGAGATTGATGATAGTGGAAGTGACCCTATAATCAATATTAGTGGTAAAACAGTCAACATTGAATCAGATAGCGCTATTGTGAATAGCCAATCTGTGAAGTTAGGTGACAGTTCTGGAACATTTGAAGGAGTAGCACGAGAAGGAGACACGGTTGAAGTAGACGACCCAGATTCAGGAACCATAAGCGGCGTCATCACTTCTGGTAGTTCAAACGTCAAATCCACATAACCGAAAGATTTATAAGTATGCACGACTATAATACAATAAGGAGAGATGGAAAAGGAGTGAGAGCGGTTTTCAGGGAGGAATTTAATATATGGTAGAGTACAGTAGTCCCTCATTGGATACAGACTTTGACTTAGTGGTTACACAAGATGGGGACATTAAGACAACACTTGAGGAACCGTCACCCTCTGCTGAGTTGGAGAAAGACTTAGCATATGTAACAGCCAATGCATTAGACGAGCAGGTGGGTCAACCAATTGACCGAGTAACCCGTGCAGCATTTGAACAAGTTGTGCGCGATGTTGTGACTGAAGACCCGCGTGTCCAAAGTATCGTTTCATTTGATATTGAACAACTCACAGAATCAGACGGCTATAAGATTGATATGTCCATTAGACAATCGTCTGCATTAGTGGAAAACATTATATTCACAGTATGACAGCATTTGACCCACGAACCACGAGTGAAATATTTGAATCACTCAAACAACGATTACAGAATCGGATACCGGAGTTAACGAACTTCATTGAAACATCGTTTAATTACGTATTCACCAATTCGTTCTCCGAGCAACAACACGAAGTTGAAACAGCGGCCCTTGCGACGCAACTTTCAGGATGGGTTGATTACACTGGTAAAACAATCACCGATGACGACTTGCGTGAACTCGGCGTCGATGGCGCGAATGCTGCTGAGATTAACCAATACATGGATTCTGCGCACCTCGACGAGTTTGCGAAAGGCTTTGGGGTGACGCGAGACGAGGGTACGCAAGCAACTGGTATATTAAATGTAACGACACTACAGACAGTCACCATTCCAGAAGGCGTCGAGTTTGGAACACAACCTGACGAAAACGGAAACTTCGTATCATTTGAGACGACGACGAGTGAGACAATTTCTGGTGCGCAAGACGATTACCCTGTCGAGATACAAGCCGTGGATGTGGGAAGTGCCGGAAATGTTGCGTCAAATACTGTCACCTATATGCCAAATCCGCCGGTCGGTGTCGATTCAGTAACAAACCTTAATCCAATTTCTGGCGGAATTGACGAACAATCTGACGAGTCACTTCGCGACGATGTAAAGAGTGCAGTCGTCGAATCAGCAGAGGGCGGAACTGTTGACGGAGTTGAAGGATATATCGAAAATAATACTGACGCAATTTCAGCGCTTGTGCAGGAAAAATACGAGGGTGACGAAGAACACGGCGATTACGCACACGCTGACGTAATTGTATTCGGTGGAGAAGAGCAGAATGTACTCGACGCAATTGATTTTGCTCACCCGAGTGGCTCTGAACACATTCTCGTAAGGCCTGACATTATCACATATGATGTAGAAATTGAAGCAGTTGATGAGGGATTCGATACAGCAATCATCGAACAAGCGGTCGAGGAATACTTAGATGGGCGCGGATTGGGGGACAAAGTATACAAAAGCAAAATTATTCAAGAAGCGCTGAATGCTGATGCTGATATTGAAAACCTTTCGCGAGTTGAGATTAAGATTATCGACGAGCAACAAGTTGCTGACGGAGAAATTATCGACAACTTCGACGACGGCGACCTTGCGCCACAAGACAGCGACTGGGGTAATTGGAGCGGCGATACGGGAAGCGTTTCTGTACAACAATCGACAGTTATTGACGGAACACACTCGCTTGATATGTCGGCAACTGGCGCAACTGTAGCACTCTCGTCGCAGCGCAGCGCTTCGGTAAGCCCGACAATTTTCGAAACGTCGATTCAAGTGCCAACACTTACCGGAGATATAAGCGATTCGTTTACCGTACAACTTCTTGACGGAGCAACGTCACTTGGGTCAATCGAGGTGATTGGTAACGGAAACATACATTGGCTCAATGGTTCAGGTAATCCTGTCGCGACATTTTCCGCAGGAGATGTACTTCGACCAACACTTGAGTTTAACTTTGCGGCAGACGAGGTTACGGTATACGCCGCTGGTTCTTCAGAAACCTTTGCGCTCGAAAATTCAGCAAGCGGATTCGATACGGTAACATTGCAGAATGCGGCGACTAATGCATACGAGGTATATGTAGATAGTCTTCATTCACACAATACACTAACCTATACACTCAACAAGGATGAAGAGGATGATGACCTCTCAGGTGAGTCAATCACTGATGTAACTGGTACACTATACACATCTGATGGACACACATTTGTCGAGGATACAGACTTCCAAGAGTATAATACTGCTTCTGGCGACACAAGCCTCCCACACGATTCCATCAATTGGATTACGGCTGGCGACAAACCAGACCCTGAGTCGATATTCTTCGTCGATTACTACATTGAAGACGATATTGACGTAGAATTGACAGAAGTTGCACAATTAAATGAAGTTACGGTCACCACTCCATAAATGTCAAAATTTCGCGACATAATTGAGTATTTTCCGCCAATTACGCCTCGTGAAAGCGATAGCGTCATTGTCAGATTTCTCGATGCATTCTCGACAGAAGCAGAAGACTTTGGCGATGACCTTGACGAGATTCGTGAAAGTCACTATGTCGATGTAGCAAGTGGCGACGCGCTCGACAGAATTGGTGCACAATACGGCCCGCTTGGGAGGCGTGCTGGTCGTGACGATAGCGCATATCGCACCTACCTCAAATCACTTGTGCAAGTGTTCCAATATCGTGGAACGGTTCCCGGTATTATTGCAGCAACAAGTGCTGGTCTTGGAATTCGCGAACGGTACGTCGATGTATATGAGCACTTCAATGACCCTGAGTCTGAAATTGCGACACCGAAGGAACGTCGCGAGTATACAATTACGCTCAGTGAGTGGACTCCGCACAGGGTATCTACTATTGAACAACTCGCGAATCTTTCTGATGCATCAACGTCAGACTTACGAAAGATACGCTACGATACAGGCGTTGAAGAAGTTGGTGTTGCTGACTCAATTTCTGTTGTTGCTTCAGAAATTATCGAAGAAATTGTTGCTGCTGATGACCTCACAGCAATTGACACAAACAAACTACAACTTGTGGAAGTTCTCGCCGCTTCTGAAAGTGTTGTGACGACTGAAGGCGACCCAAATGACTCTACGTGGCAACAAGACGATTGGGGCTTTGCGCAGTGGTCGCAATTCGTGGAACTTGTCGAAACATTTGTAGAGCAGCAAGGAATTGACGATACAACGACGCTTGACACGAATAATCCGACAACTACTGAAACTAATGGCGTTGCTGATACAACAGTCGCGAATGTTTCAGTAAATGACATAACATGGGAAAAAGACTCGTGGAATACAATGCAATGGACAGCACAGAATTAATCGAAAGATTTAAATACTATAAGAGATAACATACACACAAACTACTCATTACGATGAATACATTTAATACAAATGGCGGTCTTGGAATTGAAGGCGTTGTTGAGACGAAGGTACACGATATTTCGGAACTTCAACGTGCATATCCTGATTGGGACACAATGACCCAAAAAGAGAAGATGGAAGCAACGCGACACGTTGAACCAACAGACGACGACTTCTCGTACAATATTACGACTGATGGGATGCACGAATACTTTGTGGACAATCTCGACCCATCTAACACAAATCCCGAGGCGAATATTTCTGCATCGCACCTCGCGCTTGGAACAGATGGTGCAAGCGGTACTGCGGAAACTGACACAGATTTGAACAATCGTGTCTTCTCACTTGAGGTTACGTCTCACGGGGATGCAGGCGACGAACTGCTTTGTTCAACATTCCTTGGTTCAAGTGAGGCAAACGGAGAAACGCTCGACGAACTTGGCCTGTTTACAGGCGACCCGGCGAATCTGGCAAATGACGACGTGTTTATGCTTAATCACAGTACATTTGCCGGAGTGACGAAGGACAATTCGAAGACTATCACATTCGATGTAACCTTGCAATTTTCGGACACATAGAGTCTATAAATAGTGATTAGTAATGAAAGATTGTCCAACTTGTGGTAAAACGTGTGCCTCCGAAAAAGGTATGAAACAACACCATACCCGTAGCCACGGCGAATCTCTAAATATGATAGATATTTCGTGTGATAATTGTGGCAAGACGTTCACAAAGAATAAGCACGAAGTGAACCAAGTAAACAATTCTTTCTGTTCTTATGAGTGTGAATCTAATTGGCGGAGTGAAAAATACTCTGGCTGCACACATCCTAACGCAAAGAACAAGGTGATGCTCGAATGTGAGTATTGCGGTTATGATTTTGACGTACATCAATATAGAGCAGATGACGCACGGTTCTGCTCGCAAGAGTGTTACGGTAAGTACAAAACTAAAACTGGAACGACTGAAATATTGTGTGAATGGTGCGAATCTACATTCAGAGAACATAACTGTAAAGTAAATAGAGGATACTACCACTTTTGCTCAAAGAAGTGTTATGGTAAGTGGTCTTCTGTAAACAAGACTGGGCAAAACCATCCAAATTGGACTGGTGGAGCAAACCTTTACGAAGCGATTAGAGAGAACTTATCTGACGAATCGTGGTCAAATATTGCAGAACTAAATAGAGAGAACTCGTGCTATAAGTGTGGCGAGCGTAGTGAAATGTTGCACGAGCATCATATAATTCCAGTAATGTATGGTGGAGTA
>P_1C_Liq_1_UnCtyDRAFT_1000179_pt1 | contig 14715 bp, 17 predicted proteins | sample Pon1CUnioCityCA_2_FD_10230 | JGI IMG/M metagenome (IMG submission 10230) | reverse complement strand
AAGCGCCCAATAAGATTACTGTTGAATCATTTGGTAAAGTTCCTTTCCCATTTGACCTTGAGATCTACCTTGATCAAAAATCTGAGTCAGAAACAGAAACTTACATGATCTTTAAAGGAGAAATTAATGCTTTCATGAAAATGATGGTTGAAAAACCTTTAAAGAACTTCTTTGAGATGCTGGTTGACAAGGCTGCTAAGCTTTCGCTATAAATCGAACTTGCTTTAATTCATATTCTTTGATTCCCGAGGAGCGCTTGAGTAAAAGATAGCCTTGATCATTAACTCCTTGTACTTCGGCCTCAAACTCACCTTCTGTATCCTCAAAGCGGGCTAATCTTCCTTTTAAAAAGAGGTTATCATGGTAAATCTGCTTTATTTTTTGCCATTTTCGGGCTTTAATCAAAGTGTAGTATCTAGCAAAAACAGGCTTCCAACTTTCCATAACCGTTGACAGCCGGTAAGTTTTATTAGTTTCCCTTGCCAAAGAACTCGCAAGTTTAAGATCTGCAGGAAAGTCGACTTGATTTACATTTAAGCCTACTCCAACAATGCAATGCGTTATAAGTCCTTTCGAAAAATGATTTTCTATTAGAATTCCTCCAATTTTGTATCCATTCAACATCAAATCGTTTGGCCATTTTACTTCGCAAGCCATGTTTGCAAGTTGTTGAATCAACTCCCTTAGGCTGTTGGCCACTGCCATACTGATAAAGAATTGATGCTGAATTTGAATATTCGGCTCTAGCACAAGACTGAAAAGTAAATTCTTTCCCGGCTCGGATTGCCAAGTACTTTTTATCTGCCCTTTCCCATTTGACTGGTATGCGCTTATAAAAAGGTCTCCATCCTTTGCACTTTTGGCATGAATTAAATTGCGGGCATGAATATTGGTAGATTCAAGCTGAGAAAAATGATAAACTTTAAAACTAAAATCGCTAAAACTCATTTATTAAAAGGAAAGGCAAGTAAATCCGCAACTTAGCGGAACATTGATTTGCTTACTTTTGCACCAAATTTGTAAACGAATATATGGCTAAAAACAACAATCCAGAAAAATCAGACGAATTGTCAGCATGTATAATTAAAGGGATACAAGAAAAAAAAGGGGAAAACATTGTTGTTCTAGACTTGCAAACAGTAGACGGAGCCGTTACAGATTTTTTTGTAATCTGTGAGGGGAACTCTAATACTCAGGTTGATGCCATTAAAGATTCAATTGAAGAAGAGGTGAGAAAAGCCTTAGGAGAAAAACCTTGGCACATTGAGGGAACTTCGAACCTAGAATGGGTGTTGTTAGACTACGTTAATGTAGTTGCTCATGTTTTTCAGAAAGATAAACGAGCCCATTATAACCTTGAAGGCCTTTGGGCTGATGCAGATACGAAGCAGATTGAAGCGATAAACTAAAGAAAGAAATGCCAGAACAAAAGAAAACAACACAAAAAAGAACTACTAGTAAAAGTAAAACTGGTGGAAACAAAGGGGGTGGACCAAAAAAGAATTTTAATTTTTATTGGATCTACGCCATTATAGGAGTAGTGCTAATCGGCCTAAACTTATTTCAATTTAGCGGTGGAGAGAAAAAAGTAAGCTGGAACAAGTTTGTAGACAGCATGATAAAAACTGGGGAGGTAGAGCGTTTACTTGTAGTCACTACGGGTAATGATTCTCGAGTAGAAATATTTATTAAAGGACAAGCCCTGCAGCAAGAAAAATATAAAGCTGTTCGTGAAAACGGCATTGGTGCTATGGGTAGTCAGGGGCCGCACTTCTATTTAAAAATTGGCACCATAGACCAATTTAACAGTGACTTGAACCGTGTATATGAAAACCTACCAGAGGACAAGCAGGTTAGGCCAGATTATGAAACAAGAAGTAATTGGGCTGGTGAACTAATTGGCTGGTTACTTCCAATTGCCTTAATAATTGGATTCTGGGTATTTATAATGCGAAGAATGACTGGAGGATCAGGAGGACCGGGAGGCCAGATTTTCAACATAGGTAAATCCAAAGCCACTCTTTTTGATAAAGCTAAGAACGTTAATATTAGTTTTGACGATGTGGCAGGACTTGAAGAAGCAAAAGCCGAAATTGAAGAGATCGTTGAATTCTTGAAAAACCCTAAACGCTACACTGAGTTAGGAGCAAAGATTCCAAAAGGAGCGTTACTTGTAGGACCTCCTGGTACAGGAAAAACTTTAATTGCAAAAGCAGTTGCCGGAGAAGCACAAGTACCTTTTTTCAGCTTAAGTGGTTCCGATTTTGTTGAAATGTTTGTAGGGGTCGGAGCTTCTCGTGTGCGAGACTTATTTAAACAAGCGAAAGAAAAGGCACCTGCTATAGTTTTCATTGATGAGATAGATGCTATTGGTCGTGCAAGAGGTAAAAGCATGGCTCAAGGTGGTAATGATGAGAGAGAAAACACTCTAAATCAGCTATTAACAGAAATGGATGGTTTTGGCACAAACAGCGGAGTAATCTTACTTGCCGCAACTAACCGCGCTGAAGTATTAGACCGTGCTTTGCTTCGTCCAGGAAGATTTGACCGACAAATCCACGTTGATCTCCCTGACCTTAAAGAGCGTATTGAAATTTTCAAGGTACATGTTAAGCCTCTTAAAATTGATGATTCTGTAGACTTAACTTTCTTAGGAAAGCAAACTCCAGGTTTTTCAGGAGCAGATATTGCCAATATTTGTAACGAATCCGCTTTGATCGCAGCAAGAAAGAAAAAGAAAAAGATCGTTCAGCAAGATTTTATTGACGCAGTAGACAGAGTGATTGGCGGTTTAGAAAAGAAAAACAAGATCATAACCAAAGAAGAAAAGAAAACCATTGCTTATCATGAGGCAGGTCATGCGGCAGTGAGCTGGCTAACACGCTACGCTTCACCTCTAGTGAAAGTAACAATCGTACCAAGGGGTAGAAGTTTGGGAGCTGCATGGTACTTGCCTGAAGAGCGTCAAATCACCACCAAAGAGCAAATGCTTGACGAAATGTGCGCAGCACTTGGAGGAAGAGCAGCAGAAGAAATCACCTTTGGAAAGGTTTCTACAGGCGCCTTGAGTGACCTTGAAAAGATAACCAAGCAAGCATATGCAATGGTTTCAGTTTATGGTTTAAATGATGAAATTGGAAATATCAGTTTCTACGATTCGAGTGGCCAAAATGAATACAGCTTTCAAAAACCTTATTCTGAAAAAACAGCCGAAAAAATTGACCAAGAGGTTAAGAAAATGGTCGACGAGGCTTATAAAAGAACCAAAAAGATCTTAGAAGACAACCAAGACCATCTCAAAGAGTTAGCTGAGCTTTTACTTGAAAAGGAAGTGATCTTTAAAGATGACTTAGAGAAGATATTTGGGAAGCGCGCCTACGAAGATGAAAGTAGATCAGAAGAATTGCTTAAGGGGGGGGGGGGGGGGGAACAAAGCAAGTCGCCCGACCAAAAATTAGCAGAAACTGAAAACAAAGAAAAAAAGGAAGAAACAGCCGCTAATGGGAAGGGTGAAAGCGAAGATGCTAAATCCAGTAAGAGGGATGAGGAGGAAATTACTTCAGAGGAAAAAAATTCCATTAATTGAATTACTTTTAACCCATGCAAATTGAATGGGTTAAAGTATTTAGTACAAAAGCTTCCTATTTAGTTGAATTAGTTAAAGGAATTCTAGAAAAGGAAAGCATTCAAACGGTAGTGGTGAATAAACAAGACTCTATGTATTCTCCCATATTTGGAGAAATTGAGTTGTACGTTAACCGGGAGGATGTTTTAAAAGCCAAGCACCTGATTTCTAAAACAGAGTTTTGACAAACCTTACCGAAAGAATTCTTACTAGTGTCGTTTTTGTGGTGGTGTTGCTAGGCGCCATTATCCAGAGCGAATATGCATCATCTATACTCTTTTTTGGAATGATCTTGCTTTGCCAAAGAGAATTTTACGCTTTCTTCAAGCCGACTAAAGTAAAACCGCAAAGGAATATTGGTATGATTGCCGGTCTTCTGTTTTTTACCATTTCAGTACTCTCTAAGATCATCAATTTGAACCTTGATGTGATGGTTTTACTAGTTCCCATAGTATTCATCATTTTTATTGTTGAGCTATACCGGAACCGTCCACAACCTATTCCTAATATTGCGAATACTCTTTTGGGAATCATCTACATTGCTGTTCCCATTACCCTCTTGCATGAGTTAGCTTATTTCAAAGACCTCTCTTATGGCAATACCTACAGTTATGAAATTTTGATCGGTTACTTTTTTGTACTTTGGGCTAATGACACAGGTGCTTATTTTGTAGGAAGAAGCCTTGGCCGTAACAAATTATTTCCCCGTATATCACCTAAAAAGACTTGGGAAGGCAGTATTGGAGGAGCAATAAGTGGGCTAGCAATTGGTTATGTAAATTCGCTTATGTTTCCCACTATCTCGCTAACATTATGGCTATCTATTGCAGCTATAGTGGTGCTATTTGGCTCCTTAGGAGATCTAGTAGAATCCTTATTCAAACGCAGTTTAGACATTAAAGACTCAGGTAAATTACTGCCAGGGCATGGTGGTGTGCTAGATCGTTTTGATGGAATCTTTATATCAGCTCCTATGGTTTACACTTTTTTAAAGCTCGTATCAATCTGGCAATAGATTCACTATTTTTGAATCATTATGAAATTTCACAAAGAAGGAGGAGCAAGTTTAGTGGTAGTGGTAGTATTTGGCATTGCCATCTCTCTGCTTGCTAATGTATTTGCTTCTGAGTACCCGATCATTCAATACCTGGCTTACGCGATCAGTCTCTTCCTCTTGACCATGATTCTGCAATTTTTCAGAGATCCCAAAAAGAATTTAGTCGTTAATGAGAAGCAGATTATTTCACCTTGTGATGGAAAGGTTGTGGTGATCGAAGAAGCAGAAGAAACCGAATACTTGAATGAAAAGCGCAAGCAGATTTCCATTTTCATGTCGCCACTAAATGTGCACAACAACCGCTACCCTATTGGTGGAATTATAAAGTATTTTAAATACCACCCCGGTAAATACTTGGTAGCTTGGCATCCAAAATCTTCTACTGACAATGAAAGAACTACTGTTGTGGTTGAAGATGCTAAAGGAAGAAGTGTTTTATTCCGACAGATTGCTGGCGCTTTGGCCCGTCGTATTGTGTTTTACGGCAAGGAAAATGAAAAGGTGGAACAATCCGCTGAATGTGGCTTCATTAAATTTGGCTCTCGGGTAGACCTCTTCCTACCACTTGACTGTGAAATAAAAGCCAATATAAACGATAAGGTTATTGGTGGCGAAACAGTGATTGCCGAATTTGATTAAAAAGAAGGGAAAAAGTTTTACGAAATCCTACCTGCGTTAACTAAACTTTGAAATCCTAATTAACTATCTTTTTCAAAACCATAAGCTCGTTCCACTTTCGCTACCCGAACCTGAAATTTATCATACCACTCTTCCCTGCCCCTCTTTTGAGCTATCTCATGACTAGCCACAGCTTTCCAATTCTGAATGGCTTCCTCATCTTTCCAATAGGAAATAAACAAGCCAAGCCCTGAGCGCGCTGCTTCGAAACCCAAAAATCCGTCTTGTTTTTCAGCCAAGGCTTCTAAGTCGGCAGATACTTTTTGATACTCCTCCGTGTCTTCAATCAAAACTGAGGTAAAGATCACCGCATAATAAGGAGGCTTAGGCGTCTTGGCTATCATGGGATTGATTTTGAATCAAGGTTTGTTGACGAATGGATTCATCGTGTATGGCATTGTAAAAATCCTTGATAAAATCACCCTCCACTCCAAGAGCATCTCCAAGTTTAAGCGCACGATCCATTATTTCCTTCCAGCGCTCTAATTGCAGGATGGTCACCTGATTTTCTTTCTTGTATTTGCCAATTTGCTTTACAATCTCCATTCGATGAGCAAGCCGATCCATTAAGTCATCATCTACCTTATCAATCTTGGCTCTCAAGAGTTCCAATTGACTCTGAAACTCCTGATCAAAGCAAGCAGACTTCTTTTCTACTAACTCATGTAAAATAATTTTTAACTGCTTAGGTGTCACCTGCTGTTGCTTGTCGCTCAGGGCATGATCGGGTTTGTGATGAGTCTCGATCATTAAACCATCCATGTCAAGATCAAGTGCTTTTTGAGCCACTTGTGGAATGAGTTTGGGTCTACCACTGATGTGACTTGCATCGCAAACCAGCGGTAAATTAGGGTAAGCAGCCTTTAGTTGAACTGCTAAATTCCAGTTAGGCATATTGCGGTACGGCCCATTGTCGTTTAAGTGGAAGCCACGATGAATGGCTCCAAGCTTAGTAATTCCTGCTTTGTTAATTCGCTCCAGTGCTCCTATCCACAAACTCAAATCAGGATTAATGGGGTTTTTTATAAAAATAGGAACATCTACTCCTTGCAACGCATCAGCTAAAGCTTGCACCGTAAATGGGTTAACCGTTGTTCTTGCTCCAATCCAAAGTACATCGATCTCAGCCTTTAAAGCCTTCTCTAAATGGTCAGGGTGGGCTACTTCTGTTGCAACCTTTAAGTTATATTCAGCTTTTATTTCGCTCAACCAACTCAAGGCATCTTCTCCAATACCTTGAAAGCTATCAGGTCGGGTTCTTGGTTTCCAAACTCCTGCTCTAAAGATATTATTTTCAATATCAGCTACTTGCTTGGCGGTTGCCGCTAGTTGCTCAGGACTTTCGGCACTGCAAGGACCAAAAAAATGAAAGGGCTTTTGTTTTGCCCATGCCTCATCGATCTTAAGTGTTTTCTCTTCTTTCATTGATTTTTCAACCGCTAATTTTTGCAATTTGTTCGCCCCTTTTAAAGGATATCTAGCAGTTCTTTTAGGTTTGCAATAGTAAAGGTCGCTATTTGACCTGAAACAGGCTTTGCACAAAGATAAACTTGATCCATACCCACTGCTTTCGCGCCAATTACATCAGGCCCGTAGTCGTCCCCAATCATTAAACTATTGGCCGACTTTGCTCCTGCCTCTTTCATCGCGTGGTGAAAAATCCGTTTGTCAGGTTTTCGGAAACCCATCCCATCTGATATGATTATGGTGGTAAAATATTTTCGAATATCACAATTATCCAATTTTACATTTTGTGCTTCTACAAAACCATTGGTGATAATGTGCAAGTTATACTTCTGCTTTAAATACTCTAAAACCTCTATAGCATGAGGCAATAAATGCGTTTTTGATGAAGAGGTGCTCACATACTCATCATTAAATTGCAAAGCCAAAGGGGCATCGTCATAACCAAAATGCTGGAAACTCAATAAATAACGTTGTTGCCGCAATTCATCTTTAACCACTTCTCCTTTACGGTATTGCGCCCACAGCTCATCATTGATAAAGCTGTAGACCTTGAAAAAATCAGGAAACTCTACGCTCAATTTCTGGTCTAACTTATGCTTGTAAAAAAGCTCCTCGATAGCTTCGGCTGAGTTGCGGTTAAAATCCCAAAGGGTTCGATCAAGGTCGAAAAATAAATGCTTGTAACTTTTTGCTTGCATCAAGTTGTTTTAATGAATACACTAAAGTAGGTTAGAATAAATGACCACAGAAGGATAAAGCTAAAGAATACCCAAAGTGCACCCTTTTGTTTTCGATAATAGGCTGATGCCAAAAATGCTCCTAAGGGTACTCCTAATAAAAAAGGTGTTAAAATGGCCAAACCCCACAACCCATAGCGGCGTTTTAGTTTAACGATCATTTTATTTCTTTTGGAAAAGCGCTTTTTTGGTTTAGCTTTTATGATCAGTTTGAAACCTCTTTGCAAAACCTCACCGAATTTAAAAAAAAGTAAAAACCCCAATAATCCGCCTGAGCTCGTGATCAGAAAAGTTTCCCAGAAAGTGTAACCCGCAATAACCGCTGCTGAAGGTGCTAAAAAAAACTTGAGAGCGCTAAAAATCAATAGGCCCAATACCTTGCTGAATTCCAGCATACTTACTCCTTGGTACCGAAAGCCAGATCACCTGCATCTCCCAAGCCCGGAACAATATAGCTTTGGGCAGTCATTTCATGATCGAGGGCGCCTAGCCAAATGGTTGCATTTTCAGGAAGGTTTTTCTTTGTGTATTCTAAACCTTCGCTGCTCCCTATAAGGGAAACTACATGACAATGCTTGGGCTTTCCTTTTGATAGAAGGGCCTTGTAAGCCAGCACCATAGATGAACCGCTTGCAAGCATTGGATCACAGAGAATCACCGTTCGGCCTTCTAGTGAAGGACATGCCAAATACTCCAACTCAATATCAAAGGTGCCGTCTTTATGATGTTTTCGGTAAGCCGAAATATAGCCGTTATCAGCATGATCTAAGTAGTTAAGCAATCCTTGATGAAGGGGCAATCCTGCACGCAAAATTGTAACCAAAACCGGTTGCTCTTGGATAAGCTGCTCATCAGAAACTCCTAAAGGCGTGGTAATCTCGGTCTTTTTGTAGGCTAAGGTTTTGGAGATCTCATAAGCAAACAACTCACCTGCACGCTCTAAATTTCTTCGAAAACGCATTCTATCTTTCTGTATCTCAACGTCTCTTATCTCCGCAATAAATTGACTTAAGACAGAGTTATTTTCTTCAGTAAGGATGTGCACTTGATTCATTCAGCTAATTTTTAGAGAGGTTAAATTTAGCGGTTTTCAACGGCAATCAAAATCATTTTTCAATAGCGTAGGCTACCATGCCTTCATAAACGTTTCTCCAACCCTCCCACTCATCTTCATTGCTTAGACTTTCATTGTGCCAAAGACTTATAAAAGTACCTTTAACAGCCTTTACTTCATCTATTATTGGCTTTAAAAGCTCAAGTGCCTTTTCAGGTGAAACTTTTAAATAATATTTAAAGGTAGCTTCCATCAATTGAAAGGGGTAAATGGTGAGTTTGCATTCTACTTCTTCATCAAGGTCGTAAAAAGGATAAGGGGTGCAAGTCCCTGCTCTGAAGCCAAGATTTCCCGCAAAACCCATGGTGTAATCCTCGTGTATGTCTGCTTCTATTAAATTACGGTAGGTCTCAGGCAAGCTTAATTTCAAAAAGTGCTGACGGCTGCGGTGAATGTCTCGTTTTACGGTTCGCTCCAATCGCCTGATCTCCTGCGCTAACTTCCCTTTTTGTTTATTGGAGCCATATGATGGATGGATTCCGACCTCAGCATAGTCAGCAATTGATTTGACGAGCGACTGAAAGTGCCGGTTTTCGTGAGAGAGGTTTTTATCGTTTAAACCATAATCTGCAAGTAGAAAAAAATAGATGGGTTTGAGCTTGTACTTCTTTTGAATATTAAGCTGGTAATTAAACGTATCAAAGGGGTCTTTGCGTTTGCCAATCAGCACTGAAATTTGTTTTTGCAGCTGCTTTAGATCAAACTTAGAGACTTGCTTTAACAATGAGCCCAAAATACGGATAAATCCCTTTTGACGGAAAGCATAAGCATTATCAATATCAAAGGTCGGCAAGTAGCGGTATTTTCGTTCTTTAAAAGGAAGTTCAGGAAACTCTTTTACTAAAACTGACTTTACTTGCAAAAACCAGCGATCTACCACCGCCTGTTGAATAAAGCCGTGCTGATAAGCTAAACTTTCATTTATGGTAAAGCGATCATATTTGTCTCTTAAATGCGGGAGATACTCTTCGTATCTGCTGAGTAAGTAAAAAGCAGCAGAAAAAGCATCATAAGGTAAAGCCCCAGTTGAAACTTGAAAGAGGGTTTTCACTTCTTGATATTCTAAACAATTTATACTTTGTTCCTTAATGCCACGACTTTCCAATAAACCATAAGCTTCAAAGAACAACTCATCAGCAATAGGTTTTTTTGCATAGGAAAACTTAGGTCCTAAATATGCCATAAACTCTTCACTATCAGAAGTTAACTTATAGTCGTCAAGCTGTAAAAAAACGTTGAAAGCCGTCTTGAATAAATAACGGTTTCGGGGAGTAAGTTGCGAAAGATAAATTAATAACATGCTCTACATTAGACCTTCATCAGCGAGGCTAAGGTAAGCTTGATTCCCCACAATAAGGTGATCAAGCACGGCAATATCTAAAGTTTTTCCTGCTTCCACTATTTTTTGAGTCAGTTTAAGATCCGCTTGACTGGCTTTCAAGTTTCCTGAAGGATGATTGTGGCAGATAATGATGGAAGAGGCTAGTTTCTCTATGGCAGGCTTAAAAATCAGCTTGGCATCAGCTACCGTGCCGCTTACTCCGCCTTTAGAAACATTGCGTTTCTCAATAAGTTGGTTGGCGCGGTTCAACAACAAAACCCAAAATTCTTCATGCGGTAAATCTTCTAAAACGTCGGCTATTTGTTGGTAAGCGGTTTGGGAGGAGGTGATCTTAGGTTTTTCTATGATTTCTTCTGCTTTCCGCCGTCGACCCAATTCCATGGCCGCAGCAATGGTGATGGCTTTGGCTTCTCCGATCCCTTTGAACTCCATCAGCGCTTTTACATCCATTTTACCTAATGTATTCAGCTGATGTTCTACACTTGCCAAAATTCGTTTACCAAGCTCTACCGCGGTTTCATCGCGACTGCCGGAACCTAATAAGATACCGATCAACTCAGCATCTGACAAACTGCTTTTTCCTTTAAGTAAGAATTTCTCTCTTGGACGATCTTCTTCTGCCCAGGCTTTGAGGTTGAGTCGTTTTTCGTAAGTCATGAGCTAAAGGTAGAAAAAAGACATTTATTAAAGAAAAAGCGGACTAAGCTTTTAAGTTGCTTTACTTTCTCCTTATCAAATGAATTGCAGAATGTTTAACTTTGATAAGACAATAAGGTAAGGCATGAAAAATCAATACATTACAAATGAAGATGGCAAGAAGGTAGCTGTTATCCTTTCCATAGAAGATTACAATAAGATGTTGGAAGATTTAGAAATGCTCGAAGACATCAAACTTTATGATCTGTCTAAAAAGTCAAAACAGGTATTTGTAGATGCTGACAAAGCCTTTGAAGAGATTGAAAACTATAAGAAAGGCTAATGTACAAGGTTCGAATTGAAAGAAAGGCGATTAAAAAGCTTGCTAAAATTCCTGAACCTTATTACTCCAAGATCAAATCTTCCATTATTTCTCTAGCAAAAGACCCCAAACCAAAATCATGTAAAAAGCTAAAAGGCCGAGAAGCTTTCAGAATAAGAGTAGCGAACTACAGAATTATTTACGAAGTATACGACAAATTACTCTTAATCGATGTAATTGAAATCGGTCACAGAAAAGACATCTACAAATAGTTCTAGCTATTCAAATACACTTCCAAGGCATTCTCAAAAGCTTCTTTCGCTTCACTCACCTTTCCAAAATTCTCCTCGTCAATCAGCATGCTGTCTCCTTTTACTTCTCCCAATAAACTAAAGGGCACATCTGAAGCAGATAAGCTTTCCACAAAGGCTTCTTCTTGCTCTGCTCTTACTGAAACCACGACTCTACTTTGAAATTCCCAAAACAAGAAAACATCCTTTCACACTGTTATTCAGATTCTTATATTTATTAATCGAACCTATTTAAAAGGAAAACCGGCTTAATCGCCATTTTTTTATCCTAAGCCAAGCACCTGTTATGGGCAAAATGTAGATTATACTAACTTTATAAAAAATTAATCATGGAAAAAATTAATTATACCCTTTTAGCCCTTTTTCTACCTTTAATGAGTTTGGGGCAAAATCTTAATTGGCAAACTATAAATTTGCCATTTGCAGGTCGAGTGAACTCTATTTTATTTATTGACTCTCTGAAAGGTTACGCTACTCAGGAAAATAAATTACTTAAAACTTTAGATGGAGGTAATAGCTGGAGTATGGTGGATAGTCTAATATATAGCAACTTACTTAATAAAAGATCACTATGTTGTTTTAGGAAGAATAATGATACTTTGCTTTTAACTGGAAGTGGCTACCGAATGCCAGGAAGTAATTACGGTTTAAAAGGAAACATAATCAAATTAAAAATTGACTCTTCACAATTATTAGTTGATTCAATAAGTAAAGATGCAGGATTTCTTAATTCTAGACAATTTATAGGCACATTGAAAGTAGGTATTGATTCTAATCAATCTTTAATCAGTTACAAGAGTGGTGTTAAACAAGTCTTGTTTCAACACTCTACTGCATTCGAAATAAACCGTGGAAATATAATTGCAGCAGATTACAACAATTTATATTTAAGTACCGATACAACCAATAGCTGGGATACCATTAACCTTCCTACTACTTTCTCTTTTTATAGCCCAAATTACTTGAACTATTTTAGCCAAGATACTTTTAGTGTTCACTACAATGGTTTTCCTCGAGAAGAATACATAACTTTTAACCAAGGGGCAAATTGGCAGCCACACGATACCGTTTATACCCGTCGGCCCTGGAGATACCATTTGACTGATAAAAGTGGCGAAGTAATAGGCAATTATGGAAATGTTTTTTTATACTCAAATAATTATGGATTTAGTTTTTACCCTGATACAATTGCACAGCACGTAAACGGTAATAGCTTTTCATATTTAGATACTTACATTAATAAATGGGGTATGGTTATCATTTACGGAGACAGCGGAAAAATCTACAAAACCACGAATTACGATCAAATTACTGCACTTACAGAAAAGAAAAAGAGAATTCCTACCATACGTTTGTCACCCAATCCAACAAATGAGAGTTTCAAGATAAGTCCTGCAGTTTGTCATAGTATTTCGGAAGTCAGTATTTACAATCAAAAAGGACAAATCGTTAAAACCTTAAAAAAGCCATGCAATGAAATAAATGTGAGTGATTTTGAGTCCGGTATTTACATCCTAAGCGGACTTTACCAAAATCAGCGTTTTTCTTCGAAAATTGTGGTACAAAAGGAATAGATTTAGCAAACACAAATAAGAAGGCCAAAACAAAATTGTTTTGGCCTTTTTGTAATTGTGTAAACTCTCTGAACTAACTATTCAAATAGCCTTCCAAAGCATTTTCGAAAGCCTCTTTAGCTTCATTAACTTTTCCAAAGTCTTCCTCGTCAATCAACATGCTGTCACCTTTTACTTCGCCCAATAAACTAAACGGCACATCCGAAGCGGATAAGCTTTCCACAAAGGCTTCTTCTTGCTCTACTCTTACTGAAACCACCACTCTACTTTGAGCTTCACCAAATAAGAAGGCGTCTTTTCTAACTTCATCATCTGAGGAAACCTCAAAACCTAGGTTATTTGGCATGGCTGCTTCTAACAAAGAAATAAACAAACCTCCATCGGCACAGTCGTGCGCAGAAACCACCAAGTCATTATGAATCAATTCTTTCAATTTGGCCTGTAAGCTAAACTCTTCGTCTAAATCAAAGTGAGGAGCCGGAGATTGTTTCACTTTATGGTAGGCATATAAATACTCCGAAGAGTTAATGTCGTTTCTCGATTCGCCCAACATGTAGATCTTGTCACCTTCATTTTGGAAGGCTAAGCTAGTTACTTTGGTCTTGTCGGCTACAATACCCATCATACCGATGGTTGGGGTTGGGAAAACAGGAACATCTTTATTTTCCTGCGTACTTTGATTGTAAAAGCTCACATTTCCCCCAGTTACTGGTGTGTTAAACTTCTCACAAGACTTACGCATTCCGTTAATTGCCCCTACAAACTGCCAATATACTTCCGGATTATAAGGGTTTCCAAAGTTCAAGCAATTGGTAATGGCCGATGGCTCTCCCCCAGAACAAACAATGTTTCTGGCTGCTTCTGCCACCGCAATGGCACAACCTTGCTCCGGATCCGCATGTACATAACGAGCATTGCAATCTACTGTAAAGGCCAAGGCTTTTTTCAAGCCTTTTAGGTTTACGATACCGGCATCAGTCGGTTTATTGGTGCTCATGTTCACCGTACCCACCATGCTGTCGTACTGCTCGATCACCCACTTTTTAGAAGCAATGTTAGGATGCGTGTACAAAAACTTGGCAACTGCTTTTAGGTCTTTCGGTTGTTCAATGTTTTCTATTTTGAATTTCTGATTCTCTTGATAATAGGCAGGTTCATTGTACTCTCTTTCATAAACCGGAGCACCTCCACCAAGAATCAAAGATTCTGCCGGAACATCAGCTACTTTTTCTCCACCCATGTAATATTCTAATCTTCCTCCTTCGGTTACTTCTCCAATCTGCTCGCAGTTCAAATCCCACTTCTCAAAAATGGCTTCTACTTCTGCTTCTCTTCCTTTCTTTACCACAACAAGCATTCGCTCTTGCGACTCTGAAAGTAGAATTTCAAAAGGCAACATACCCGCTTGTCTGGTTGGCACCTTATCCAAATCGATGGTCATGCCAAAGCCTTCTTTGCCCGACATCTCAGAAGTTGAACAAGTAATGCCGGCAGCGCCCATATCCTGCATTCCAATTATGGCATCTGTTTCCGCTAATTCAAGCGAAGCTTCTAGTAATAGTTTTTCTTGAAAAGGATCACCAACTTGCACAGCTGGTAAATCTTCCATGGAGTCTTCCGAAATATCTTTCGAAGCAAAGGCTGCTCCGTGTATTCCATCCTTACCAGTAGAAGAACCGACTATATAGACCGGATTACCTACGCCATAAGAAGTAGCAGAGATCATTTTACCAGCATCCATAATTCCGGCCGACATGGCATTCACCAATGGATTGGTATTGTAACATTCATCAAAAAACACTTCGCCTCCAACTACTGGAATTCCGAAAGAGTTTCCATAATCACCAATGCC
>P_1C_Liq_1_UnCtyDRAFT_1000177_pt1 | contig 14768 bp, 8 predicted proteins | sample Pon1CUnioCityCA_2_FD_10230 | JGI IMG/M metagenome (IMG submission 10230) | reverse complement strand
GCTACTTTTAATGTCAATCAAGCAGGATTGTATTGGGCAGAAGTGGACCTGAATGGTTGCGTGGAGCGAGATAGTATCTTGGTGACCTATCAAAACCTACCGCAAGTCAACCTAGGAGCCGACACCACCCTTTGCGCCGGCAACACTTTGACGCTTAATGCCCAAAACCCCGGTTCAGCATACACTTGGCAAGATAACTCATCCGCTTCTACTTTTACCGTTATTCAAGCGGGTCAGTATTACGTTGAGGTTGATTTGAATGGTTGTTTAGGAAGTGATACTATCAACGTAAATTTCGATCCAAGTCCAACGGTTGATTTAGGCAATGATACCACCCTTTGCCAAGGCAGCAGCTTGTCTTTAGATGCTACTAATGCCGGAGCCACTTATTTATGGCAGGACAATTCTACTGCAGCTACTTTTAACGTTAACCAAGCAGGATTGTATTGGGCAGAAGTGGACCTGAATGGTTGCGTGGAGCGAGATAGTATTAGAATTGAATTTGATACTCTTCCTCAAATTGAGATGGTTTCTGATTCTTTATTTTGTGAAGGAGAAGGTATCTTACTAGAGCCTTTATCTTCAAGTCCCGGACCATATTTGTGGCAAGATGGTAGCCTAGAGAAAACTTATTTTGCTACTCAAGCAGGAGAGTTTTATGCCATAATTTCCAATGTATGTGGAAGTGATACAGCAAGTATTAATTTATTTGCAGAAGATTGCCAGTGCTTATTTGTTTGGCCTAATGTTATCACCCCAAATGGCGATCGTATTAACGATGATTTTCTGCCTTTAAGTGCTTGTCCTTACGAGAGTTTTAGATTGTTGATTTTTAATCGGTGGGGAGAAAAAGTATTTGAATCTGAATCAGCCGGCATAGGTTGGGACGGCAGAAGTCAAGGATACCAATCCCACGAAGGAGTTTATATTTATCGTTTTGAATATAGGAATGTCGGAACAGAATCAAAGGTAGAAGTAGGACATTTTACCCTAATTCGATAGTGTTCTAACTTCGATGCTTTCCAATTTAATATTAGATAACTCCTCAAGCTTATTTTCTTGGTGTAATCGAGCAAGTGAAACTAAAGGAACATCTGACTTCGTGGGTTTGTAATTAACATAATCCACAAAGCGAATTCCTTGAACAAAGCGCTCATTGTAAGCTCTACGAAAACGCATGCCGCCGCCATTTACCTGAAAAGAGTAAGCGAGGTAATCCAAGCTGTAATCTTCTACATCAAACCAATAGATAAACTCATCTTGAAAGTCTTCACCACCACCTTCTTCTTTAAAACCGACTTGTATTTTATAGTATGCCTTTCCCTCAATTTTCTCTTTTCCTAGGTTTTCTTTAATTACCGCAGGGTCATTTAATTTATAAGGCAGCAAGGCAAAGTAAATCACTGAATTGATAGATTCCATATATTTAAAAGCCATGCTATCAGCCACAGCTACTTTTGCACCATTTATTTTTCTCTGAAAGCCTTTTGGCAAATACACGTCTTGCACTAAAAGACTGCTGTCTTGATAAGTGCGACTCATTTTCCATTCCCCCTTTTTACGACTGACTTCGTAATGCTTGTCTCGAAAAGAAAAAGAAATGTGCAACTGATTGAATCTATCCCCGCCGGCATACTCTATCGCTTGGGTTACAATCTGTTCAGCGCTTTGCTGATTTTGACAGGAGTAGAAGGGAAACGTTAGAAGAAAAAGGTAAAGGAAAATCTGCTTCATGGTTGATCTAGTTTTTCTAGAAAATCTTGTTTTAATAAATCAAAGATCAAAGCATATTTATAAGCCAATTGTTCCAAACCGGCAAACCTGCCTGAGCTTCCGCCATGGCCGGAAGAGAGATCAGTTTTGAGTAAAATCAAGTTGTCATCTGTTTTATTAGCTCTCAGCTTAGCTACCATTTTTGCCGGTTCCCAATAGCCCACTCTTTGGTCGTTAATGCCGGTAAAAAACAACATGTTCGGATAATCTTGTGCTTTTACATTTTCATACGGACTGTACGACCTGATGTAATCAAAGTACTTCTTATCAGCCGGGTTTCCCCATTCTAAATATTCGCCTGTAGTAAGCGGTAATTCCTCATCCATCATAGTATTAAGTACATCTACAAATGGAACATTTAAAATGATAGTGTGATACAAATCGGGACGCATATTGGCTACCGCACCCATTAATAAACCGCCGGCACTTCCGCCTGAAGCGACAATGTTGCCTTTTACTGCATAACCTTTGTCAATTAAGTATTCGGTGCAGTCTATAAAGTCAGTAAAGGTGTTTTTCTTTTTCAATAGTTTTCCATCTTCATACCATTTAAGACCTAATTCACCGCCTCCTCTCACATGGGCAATGGCAACAATGAATCCTCGGTGAATTAAACTGTAAAGCGTTGAGTTAAATCCAACTCCTGAACTTGACCCGTAAGACCCATAAGCAGTTAAATAGGTGCGTTTTAATTCATTTTTGTTGTTCTTTAAATATTTGCGGTATAAAATAGTAATGGGAATTTCTTCTCCATCACGAGCCTTAGCAAATACTCTTCTTTGTTTTATCCATTTAGAAGCACGAAAGTTTTTTACCGTATCCTGACGAACTTTTCGCTTTTCAAGAGTTGAGAGATTCATGCGATAAATGGTGGAAGGTGTTTTCATGCTCTCGTAGCCAAAAGTGAGTGAGTCAGTTTCTTTTTTGTCGTTGTAGGCTAAGTAAACAGAAAAGACGTCCTCGTCAAATTTAACTGCTTCAATTTCTTGAGTCTCGCGGTTCATAATCAAAAGCTTTTCTTCCATCTTATCGCTTTCAATAAAAACTATATGCTTGGGGAAAGGCAAAAAGCTTTGTAGAATCCCATCTTTTTTCGGTTTGTAGAATGGCTTCCATTTTTTTGCCCGACAGTCTGCTATTTTGCAGACCCTCAAATCAAAATCTTCGCGGTAATAGTTGCTTAAAACATAAAACTGATCTCCTTCATCATAAAGCCCATATTGTACATTTTTCTTTCGAGGCTCTACCAGTTTAAAAACTAATGAGTCCGTATGGGTGGGTAAAAAGTAAACTTCATTTCCTTCTTTTCCATCCGAGCTTAGGAAAATAAATTTTTTACTTCGCGACTTTGAGATACCAAGACTATAACGCAAATCAGCCTCTTCAAAGATCAGCTGATCCTCTTTTTGATTTTGGTAAAGCTTATGATGTTTGATCTGGTAAGTACGGTTAGTTTTCTTTTCTTGAACGGTATACAGAAAGCTGCTGTCAGTTAACCAAACCATGTCGGACACTTGCAAAAGGCTATCGTCGAGAATTTTATTTTTCTTAATTCTTTTGAATTTAAGCAAATATTGATCGCTGCCCGTGGTATTTTCATAAAAGGCAATAATGTCTTGGCTAGGGTTGGGACTTAAGCCGCCTAGACTAAAATAAGGTTGATCTTCTGCCAATTTGTTCACATCAAAAAGGACTTCCCATTCTTTATCATCTTTTTTCTTTCTTCTGTAAATCGGGTATTGTTGGTCTTCTAGATACTGGGTAGAATAGTAATAGTCTTCAAGCCGTACTGGCATTGATTCATAAGTTTGGTCAATTCGACTCAACATTTCTTTGTACAGGTTTCGCTGACTTTCGCGTAGTGGAATAAAATAGTTTTCACTGTAGGCATTTTCAGCTTTTAGATAGTTCATCACAGCCTGATTCGCTTTTGGGTTTTTTGTGTCTTTTAACCAAGCGTAGGGGTCAGTTAAAGTGTAACCGTGAATAGAAGTAGTTTGCGGAATCTGCTTAGCGATGGGCGGTTGCAAGCTTTCATCTCGAATGTGTTTGAGATGAAATTGCGCTTCCAAAGCGGTATCTTTCGAGATACTTTCAACCAAGCTATCCGGTACTTTTGACCAAGGCTTTTCTTCGTGATAGTTGTGCCAAAAGGTAGAATCATATTCAAGCGGATAATCAAATAGTTGATTGGAATTCAAATTGCCAAAAGCATCAACTCTTTTGATCTGAGGCTCTATTTGGTATTCAAAGTCGGTTAAATAGAATTCAGAGGTAGCCAAAAATGGAATTACTTCTTGCTTTAAAGTGTCTTCATAGAGAAATTCATCTTCATGTTTTAAGTAAGTGGGAATGTATTTGCCACCTCTTTCTTCATAATCAATACTGACCTTAAAATCAAAATGATTAATGGTCATGGGATTGCAGGTGCACAAGAGGGGTTTAAAGTTTTTGGGTACCCAATATTCTAGGTGAACTACCGCAAAATTGTCTTTCTTTACCCAGATTTCTCCTTCCAGATTTTTCTTATCCTTTATTTTTCGCCAAAGTTTTCTAGCTTGCTTAAACTTATTGTCTTTCAGTAGTTTGCGATAGTGTAATACTTCTGAAGTGTCTAGTTTGCTCGTAAACTTCAACTGATAAAGCCATCCATATTCAGGAATGTTTATTTCCTTCAAGGCATACTTATAATTGTCTAGGCTTTTTTTGGCAAGGAAAGTAGATTTATATTTTAACTCATCTTTGGTGAAAATGCCAAGTGGTCCGGCCTCAATGTTCGCTTTCACATCACTTACTCCATTATCCACGCTGGCACGACTGTTTACTATAACTGCTCTTTCTTCTTTCAAGCTTTTGTCATGAAAATGATAGCGATGAAGTCGTTCACAACCCGACCTTCCCGTGCTTAGCGAACGTAAGTCAAAACTCTTTTCTTTGTAATAATCTTTCCAACGGTATTTCTTTTTTTGATAGCCACTTAATTCTAGCTTCACCGCAGCATCTGAGTAGCGGACAAACTCCCCTTTTTCTCTAAGTGATTCTCGGTAGTAGCCTTCCAAGCCATAATGCTCATCTGGGTAATTGTCTTCTAGATTTCTATGGATTTTTTTGAGTAAGGATTTCACTGTTTCCACTTTGGTAGGTTTTACTTCCACCATTTTTATTTTAACAGCTGTAGGTTCTAAGTGAATGCCTTCTTTCATTGCTTGTACTTCCGAAGCCTTTAATTTCTTTACCTGATACCCTAAAAATGAAAAGAGTAAAGAAGAATCAAGCTGGCTTTTTGAAATGCTAAAGCTAAATTTACCCTCTTCGTTGCTTACCGTAGCTACACCAATTGATCGCCCTACCACATAGGCAAAGGGGAGAGGGTCACCAATCTCGTCGTATATAGTATTTTCAATGCGAACGTTTTGTGCTGTTAAAGCAATTGAGAGAACAACACTTAGGAAGAATAGAGCAGCTTTCATCTGCTAAAAATAAATAAAAAATCCCCTGCCAAACGACAGAGAGAATTCAAGAACTGAATGAAGCAAGTGCTTTATTTTTGAACTACAACTCTTTGACTTAGTTACTGCTATACTTCCTAAATACCTAAGTTTTTGCATTTTCCTATATGGGAATTAGTTGAATCTCAACCACAAAGTTCACCATTAGGCTCAAAGAACACAAAGACTTAATCCTTAGAGAACTTAACGAAGCCTTAGCGTCTTTGGCGGTTAAAATAAAGCCTACAATTGTGATGTTTTAATATTCAGGTTTTTCTGTAAGTAGATTAGGTGAAATTCAATCACAAAGTTCACCATTAGACTCAAAGAACACAAAGACTTAATCCTTAGAGAACTTAGCGGATTCTTAGCGTTCTTAGCGGTTAAAGTAAAGCCTACAATTGTGATTTTTCAAGATTTTAGGTGTTTCTGTGCAGAACCATAAAAAATCCCCTGACAAACAACAGAGGATTTTCAAATGAAACAAATGAATTAACTAGTAGCAATACTTATTTTCATTGATCATTTTTTGAGCAATTTTTTGTCTCGCTTCCTTGCTGTTGAAAGGGTCAACTTTTGAGAAGCGTTTAATACCCATTAACATGGCTCTTTGTTCGTCACCTTCAGCAAAGGCATTAATGGCATCTTTCCCCCATTTGTGAATGCGATCCGCAGCATCGTAAATGTAGGTTTGCATCATTAACGTCTGCAGTTCTGTCTCTTTATCCATGCCCTTCATTTTTTCAACCCTGAGAATTAAGGATTCACAAACATAGGCTTCCATGGCAATGTCAGCAATGTTCATTAAGATCTCTTGTTCTTTTGCCAAAGAGGTGGTGAGTTGCTTAGCAGCTGCACCTGCGGTTAATAAAACAGCTTTTTTGAAGTTTTCAACTGTTCTTTTCTCAGCAGCAAAGAGTCCTGAATCATCTAAGTCAAAATCCGGAATCTCCATCAACTCATCGGCTACTTTTTGTGCCGGACCTAAGAGATTAAGTTCACCTTGCATAGCTCTTTTCAGAATGATGTCTACCGTTAACATGCGGTTGATCTCATTGGTGCCTTCAAAAATTCGGTTGATACGAGCATCGCGATACGCTCTTTCCATATCAGCTTCGGCTGAATAGCCCATGCCACCATAGATCTGTACTCCCTCATCTACCACATAGTCTAGCGTTTCAGAACCGTGAACTTTCAAAATGGCACATTCTGCAGCATATTCTCGCAAACCGGCCAAAACAGCCTTCTCTTTATCCATTCCTTCCGCTTTATGCGCTTCAATGGTGTCTTCAATGTTTTGGCTTAAGCGGTAAAGTGCCGATTCAGTAGCAAAAGACTTTATTGCTTGTTCTGCCAACTTGAAGCGTATGGCACCATACTTAGAAATAGGTCTGCCGAATTGCTCGCGATCGTTTGCAAAGTTGATTGACCGACTAATGGCAGCCTTTGAGGCTCCTAAAGCTGCACCGGCTAGCTTTGCACGACCGATATTCAAGATGTTCAGGGCAATTTTAAAACCTTCACCTCGATCGCCCAAAAGATTTTCTTTTGGCACTTTCACATCATTGAAGAAGATCTGACGAGTGGAAGAACCTTTAATCCCCATTTTCTTTTCTTCGGGATTCATGCTAATACCTTCATAATCTTTTTCTAAGATAAAAGCACTAAGGTTTTCATCATCCTCAATTTTAGCGAATACGGTTAATACATCGGCAAAACCACCGTTGGTGATCCACATTTTTTGACCGTTCAAAATGTAATTGTCACCTTCCAAAACTGCTTTTGATTTACCAGAATTAGCATCAGATCCTGAACCCGGTTCAGTAAGGCAATAACAACCTTTCCATTCTCCGCTGGCCAATTTGGGAACATATTTTTGTTTTTGCTCCTCTGTACCATAATATAAAATCGGCAGTGTTCCGATTCCGGTGTGAGCTGAAAGAGCTACCGCGAAGGAATGCCCTGCTCCGGTAACTTCTGCGGTGAGCATTGAAGTCACGAAGTTTTTTCCGAAACCGCCATATTCTTCAGGTACTGATATTCCGCATAATCCCAATTCACCGGCTTTCGTGATCAGTTCTTCCATCAATCCTTCTTCCAAGGCATCAGCCCGGTCTAAAGTGGGATAAATCTCTTGATCCAAAAAGTCCTGACTCGACTGAGCAATCATACGCTGTTCTTCGTCAAATTCTTCTGGAATGAAAATGTCTTTTGCGTCGGTTTCTGTAATCAGATACTCGCCGCCTTTGATGATTTTGTTTTTTGTTTCCATATTTTTTATAGTATTGAGTATTGAGAAGTGAGTCCTGCGAACTCACTTTCAACACTGTGGTTTATTTTAATTTATTTATTAGTGCGTAATTCATTTTTTGTATTTCTTCAATCTTTTTGAGAAGTTGCTCAGTATCTGCTTCATTTGTAAATCCAAGTTGATTGGCAAGAATGAGTTGAGTTTCTACTTCGTAAGAAGAGCCATTCGATATATTTATAAATTGCCTAAACTCTGCTTCGCTTCTCCTGCCTGCACCTTCAGCGACATTGGAAGGAATAGAAATAGCTGCTCTTTTTAGCTGTGAGCTAAGGCCATATCTTTCGTCATCCGGAAAGCTTTTGACCAAAGCATAAACATCAGTCACGATTTCCATGCCTTTCTGCCATACTTTTAGCTCTTTAACTTTATGCATTACCTATTTTCTTTAGCTCTGTACTTATATCTCTGTACTCAATACTCAATACTCATTTCTCACTACTGACTTCTCATTACCATTCTAAAGCATTTCAAAAATCCCAGCAGCACCTTGCCCCGTTCCTACACACATGGTTACCATGCCGTATTTCTTATTTCTTCTCTTTAATTCATTGAAAATTTGCACAGACAATTTAGCTCCGGTACATCCTAAAGGATGACCCAAGGCAATAGCGCCCCCATTTACATTCAATATCTCTGGATTAAGGTCTAACTCTCTTGTTACCGCGAGTGATTGTGAAGCGAATGCCTCATTTAATTCAATCAAGTCAATATCATTTAATTTCAGACCAGCTTGCTTCAATGCTCTTGGAATGGCTTCAACCGGACCAATTCCCATGATTCTTGGGTCAACTCCTGCGGTAGCGTAACTGACCAATCTGGCAATGGGTTTTAAGTTGTGCTTTTTCACCATTTCTTCCGAAGCCACCATGACGAAAGCTGCACCATCAGAAGTCTGTGAGGCATTTCCTGCCGTTACACTTCCCTTAGCATCAAAAACCGGTCTTAGCTTTGCTAGAACTTCTTTTGAAGTATCTTTTCTTGGTCCTTCATCTTGATCGAAAGTGTAAGTGCGTTTTTGCTTTTTACCGTTTTCATCTAAGTAAACTTGCTCCACTTCAATCGGAACAATATCATCTTTGAAAGTGCCATTTTCATTGGCTTTTATCGCTTTCATGTGAGAATTATAAGCAAACTCATCTTGGTCTTCGCGACTAACTTTGTATTGCTGAGCAACTGCTTCGGCTGTAAGGCCCATACCCCAATAATAGGTTGGGTTGTCTTTGGCCACTTTGGCATTGGGAACGATTCTCCAGCCTCCCATGCTAATGGGCGACATAGATTCTACTCCTCCGGCAATAATGCATTGGTTCATGCCGTTTTTAATTTTCGAATCGGCAATGGCGATAGTTTCCAAACCTGAGGAACAGTAACGGTTTACCGTCATTCCCGGGGTTTCAATGTGGTTTAGCCCCATAAGCGATACCAAACGGCCAATATTCAATCCTTGCTCAGCTTCGGGGGTAGCATTACCTACTATTACATCATCAATGTCTTCGGCACTAATGCCCTCAACACTGCCCACCAAATGATTGATTACAGTGGCGGCTAGATCGTCTGGTCGGGTAAAACGTAAAGAACCCTTTGGCGCTTTCCCTACTGCTGTTCTGTATCCTGCAACTATATATGTGTCCATCTTTTTCATCTTTAATTTCTTAATACTTTTCCTTTCGTTACCATACTTTGTAGGCGTTCAAGGGTTTTCTTTTTGGTGCACAATTCCACGAATGCTTTTCTTTCTAGATCAAGTAGGTAGCTCTCAGAAACTTCCGTTCTTTCTGATAGGTCACCACCGGCAAGCACATAGCCTAATTTTTCAGAAATCAGTTGATCGTGCTCAGAGATGTAATTTCCTGATTTCATGGAATTGGCTCCCACATAAACTAAACCTAGAGCCTCATTTCCAAGGACCTTAATATCTTTCCTTTCTGCAGGTTTGGTATACCCGACTTCGGCCATTTGCAAGGCCGCTTGCTTAGCTCTGGTTAATTGCAATTCGCGACTTACGATCACTTCATCTTTCTTAGCATCCAAATAACCGTGCTCAAAAGCTTCGTGCGCTGAGGTGGCTACTTTAGCCTGACCAATGGTTAAGAATCGTTCTCTAAAAGTGTTGGTTCTTATATCACCTTCTTTCAATTCATCTGATAAGCGAAGCGCAAATTCTTTGCTTCCGCCACCACCGGGAATCACACCAACCCCAAATTCAACTAGTCCCATGTAAGTTTCCGCATGAGCGACTACTTTATCGGCGTGCATGGAAAGTTCACAACCTCCACCTAAAGCCATTTGATGGGTAGCAACTACTACCGGAATAGAGGAGTAGCGCACCCGCATCATGGTTTTTTGGAATTGCTTGATGGCAAATGAGAGTTCATCGTATTCTTGCTCCACGGCCATCATGAAGATCATCCCCACATTGGCTCCTGCTGAAAAATTCTGACCAGTATTGTAAATGGTCAGTCCTTCATATTCAGCTTCTGCAAGATCAATGGCTTTGTTAATACCTTGAATAATTTCTGAACCAATGGTGTTCATTTTGGTGTGGAACTCCAAGTTTAAAATGCCATCACCCAAGTCAACTAAGGTACAACCTTTGTTTTTCCACACAATGTTGTCGTCTCTTAAATTGTCAAGTACTACTAAGCCTTCCGTTCCGGGAATAGCTTGGTAGCTTTTTGAAGCTATGTCGTAATATTTCTTCTGCCCTTGTTCAACCTTATAGAAACTTTCAAAGCCAGCATCCAGCATTTCCTGAATCCAATCAGCTGCTTCATAACCTGCCGACTTCATTTTCTCTAAAGTGTCTTTCAGACCGAGCGCATCCCAGCTTTCAAAAGGGCCTAATTGCCATCCAAAACCAGCTCTCATACCATCATCGATGCGATAAAGCTCATCTGAAATCTCAGGAATACGATGCGTTACATATTGGAAAAGCGCGTAGAAGGTTTTGCGGTAAAAATCTCCCGCTTCTCCATCGCTGTTTACCATTAATTGGTAACGCTCTTTTAGATCATCAATCTTTTTAGCTTCTCCAATTACGTTAAAGCGGACTTTATCTTTTTCAGCATATTCAAGTGTTTCAAGGTTCAGGGCTAAAATTTTACTTTTTCCATCGTCTCCTTTTACTTTTTTGTAAAAACCCTGTCCTGATTTAGATCCTAGCCAATCGTTGTCAACCATTTTCTGAACGTATTCAGGAATGGCAAAAGTTTCTTTGGCTTCGTCATTCGGGCAATTTTCTTCTACTCCTTTAGCCACATGAACCAAAGTATCTAGTCCTACTACATCACAAGTTCTAAAAGTAGCTGACTTCGGTCTTCCTAAAACTGGTCCGGTTAAACTGTCTACTGCTTCTACTGAAAGTCCCATCTCTTTTACCGTATGGAAGAGAGACATAATGGAATAAACTCCGATTCGGTTGGCAATGAATGCTGGAGTGTCCTTACACAGCACCGTTTTTTTGCCCAAGAACTTTCTGCCGTAATCCATTAAAAAGTCAACTAGGGTAGCATCTGTTTTACTGCTTGGAATGATTTCTAACAATTCCAGATAACGCGGGGGGTTAAAGAAGTGCGTTCCTAAAAAATGTTTTTGAAAATCATCTGAACGAACTTCTAACATAGATTCAATAGGAATTCCCGAAGTGTTCGAAGAAACAATACTTCCTTTTTTTCGATGTTCTTCAACTTGCTCAAAAACGGTTTTCTTAATGTCCAAGCGTTCTACTACCACTTCCATTACCCAATCAACCTCGCTGATCTTTGCCATATCATCTTCAAAGTTCCCGGTAGAAATTAATTTGCTGAAACTTTTACTGTAGAGGGGAGAGGGGTTCGACTTGATAGCCGTTTGTAAAGCCTCATTCACTATTCGGTTTCTAACGCTTTTGTCCTCTTTACTTAAGCCTTTTGCTTTTTCCTTGTCATTCAGTTCTTTTGGAACAATGTCAAGCAACAGCACTTCCACGCCAATATTGGCGAAGTGGCAAGCTATTCTGGATCCCATTACTCCGGAACCTAAAATGGCTACTTTACTTATTCTTCTCTTTTTCATGAGTTGGTTTTTTGATTTTTATATTCTTCGGTTAAACCGCTAATGTCTTGCATAACCTGATAGAAACAATCTAGATGCTGTGGGTCAATGTTTTTGATAATGTGTTCATTGAATTGACGAACTACCTGCTTTGCTATTTTTTTCTTTGCTCTACCGATTTCGGTTAAGCAGATGTTTACTTGTCTTCCATCATGCTTGTCTTTAACCCGACAAATCAAACCTTCAGATTCCATGTTTTTTAGCATTCGACTGAGACTGGTCTTTTTCATACCCATCAAAGGGGCAATTTTTGTAGCTGGAGTTCCACCATTGTCTCCAATATTTAGCAACACAAAACCGGTTGCCTGAGTTAACTCATGTTCATCAGCAAGCTGATTATAAAGGTTAACAATGGAATGCCATGCTAGCTTAATATGATAATCTACAGTTTCTTGTGGTTTCATTTGTTATGCGTGCACAACAAATATATTAATTATTCTTAAAAGTTATGCATGCATAACAAAATTTGTATCTTTGTACCCAACAAGAGGTAGTAGACTTGTTAATTGGTTAGTAATTGAAGCAAAAAGGTGAGCCGCTCGGCTCGCCTTTTTGTGATTTAAGGCTGTAGTTACTTAATCGTCAGTTCTTAAAGCCTTGTTTGCTACTGTAGATTTGAAATCATTTTTCCTTTTAAGCATAATTCCTTCATTTAGATTCGCACTGATTTGTGCTTAAGAAGTTAATTCAGCTACAGGACTTTTTTAAAAAAGAATCAATTTAATTGTTCTCATTTTTCCCAAACTTCAATTTATATACTTTTGGTTTCTTTAAAGTCGCTTAGTGGATAAGAAGCAAACCCAATATATATGGAACGCTCTTCTAGCAATTGCACTATTGTTTGCAGTAGCTTTTATCTATTGGGTATTGGGCAGGAATGTCAACTTCGACGATGAGGGTTTTTATATGGTTCCTTATGTAAGTGATCAATATATTGAGCTGCTTCCTTCTCAACAATATAGTTTTCTCCTAAAGTGGATTCTTCCTGCTGAATGGATCAGTTTGTTCAATTTAAGATTGGTCAGGCTATTTTTTACAGTAGCTTCATCCTTGTATTTGGCTATAGCTTGTTACTTCTATCTGCTTAAACATAATGTGCGCATAAATAAGGCTTTCTTACTGTTATTAGTTCCTTTACTAAGCCTGAGTAATTTCGTTTTTGGCCCCTTAGCTTTATCCTACAATAGTCAAACGCATGTATCACTATCAATTACAATGGGAGGGCTTCTGCTTGCCTACAGCGCTAAAAGTCGGCAGGCTCATTTGATCTTGAGTGGTGTTTTTCTAGGACTTGCTTACTATGCAAAATTCACTTCAGGGATATCGGCTTTTTTATTGCTTAGCTTCTCCATACTTCTGGTTAAAGAATCATGGCTTGATAAGTCAAAGAAATTGATCTATTTGTTAATTGGTGTAATTGCAAGTCTTTGGATATTCAATCATGTTTATTCATTTAATGATATTTTGTCTGATGGTTTGTCCTTATCGGAATTAAGTAATGCAGGTTATGACTTATGGAACCAAATAGAGAGACCATGGAGGTTTTTTATTAATAGTTTGAAGTACTTAATAGCGGGTGGTCTGATAGGTTTGACTTTTCTTTTCAAGAAAAATAAATGGACGATAGGTATTCTTACTACAGCACTTGCAACAGGCTTACTGATCTATGAGCGTCAGAGTGTTATTTATGCAAAAGGATTTCCCATTTATCTCTTGCTGTTTGGTATTACCCTAGTACCAACAATGGTAAAAAACCGAAAACATTTGCGAAGAGGGAGTTTGCAGATTCATTTAATGGTATTGATCTTATTAATAGTTTGCGGTGTATTAGGAACGAACAATTTATGGATGGTAAGCTCTAATTTTTTCAGCTTATATCTTTTACTCGCTACATTATTTTTAGCGTTTAAGCTAAGGTCAAAATACCTGATTTTCTTTGTTGCTTTAACTTGCTTCGTGAATACCCTATACTACACTCATTTACCCTACAGGTCACCTGACCCGAAGTATGCGACTGTTGAAGTTGGTAATACAAGACTAGGGCCTATCAAAATCTCTAAGGAACACGCCGAAATTTACCATCAATTTAAGGATATAGTTCGAGATAAAGAACTTACCAATGATGATTATCTAGGGATTCTATGGAAATATCCAATGATCAACTTTTTGTTTGATATACCCTCACCTGCAGGTATAATTTGGGAATTAGAACAAATAGAACTGACAAGACACAATTACTTTAACAGAAAAGATAAGGGTCGTCAGGTCCATTGGATCGTCATAAATGAAGATTCAACTCGTTCCCCGCTTTCACATGTAATTGAATTAACACGAGATACCTCCTTTAAGGTCAGAAAGCAGTATTCTTTTAAAAAACAAGAGTGGTTCTACATTTCAAATTGATAGGCCTTCCACAAAAGCAATAGTAATGGCTAGGTTAGAGGTGTGTCTGGGATTTAACTAAATCCACTCACTTCAGTTTAACCTCGATAACACTTTTCAATTTCATTTTTAAAGTTTTCCATCACTATTCTTCGTTTCACTTTCATCGTAGGAGTCATTTCTCCACTATCAATTCCCCATGCTGTGCCTGATATAATTATTTTCTTCACTCTTTCATACTGGGCAAAGTATTGGTTGTATTTTTCAACTTCTTCCATAATCCTGTCGTGAATGCTCTGGTTTTTCGCCATTTCAGCATCAGTAGTGTATGGAATCTCTTTGCGTTTGCACCATTCGATCAAGAATTCAAAAGAAGGTTGAATGATGGCAGCTGGATGTTTTTCTCCCTCTCCAATAACCATGATCTGTTCTATAAAAGAAGATTCTTTCATTTTATTTTCAAGCAGTTGAGGTGCAACATATTTACCGCCTGAAGTTTTAAAGGTTTCTTTTTTACGGCCAGTAATCTTTAGGTATTCCCCTTCAACCATTTCTCCAAGATCACCTGTTTTAAACCATCCATCATCTGTGAATACCTCTTTGGTAGCTTCCTCTCTATTGTAATAGCCTAACATAACATTTGGACCCTTTACCTCAATCTCACCATCACTTGCAATACGAACATCAACATGTTCTAATGGCCTGCCGACGGTACCGATGCG
>P_1C_Liq_1_UnCtyDRAFT_1000176_pt1 | contig 14773 bp, 22 predicted proteins | sample Pon1CUnioCityCA_2_FD_10230 | JGI IMG/M metagenome (IMG submission 10230) | reverse complement strand
TTTTAATTGTAGCCATTTTGTACTATTTATTAACCGTTAAACACCTTTTCTATTGACACGCCGCGTTGTTTAGAAACAGCTACTGCATCGCGCATTTGAGCTAATGCATCTACTGTTGCTTTTACCACGTTATGCGGATTTGACGAACCTTGAGATTTCGCCAATACATTATGTATTCCAACACTCTCCAAAACTGCACGCATCGCACCACCAGCAATTACACCAGTACCATTCGATGCGGGTTTTAGAAGTACGCGTGCTCCGCCATACTTTCCTTTTTGAAGGTGCGGTACCGTATCATTAATAATTGGTACGCGAATCAAATTCTTTTTCGCATCGTCAATTCCTTTTGAAATTGCCTCTGTTACTTCATTCGCTTTACCAAGGCCGTGACCGACAATACCATTTTCATCACCAACAACAACGATTGCTGAGAAGCTAAATGTACGACCACCCTTTGTTACCTTGGTAACTCTGTTAATACCGACTAACTTATCGACTAATTCCAAGTCACCAGGTTTAACTCGATTGTTTACTTTTGCTGCCATTTTTTAAAATTTTAGTCCTCCTTCTCTTGCTGCGTCAGCAAGTGATTTAACTCTTCCATGGTATAAATAACCATTACGATCAAACTTCACATTCTCGATGCCTGCCTTTGAAGCTTTTTCAGCGATAGTTTTACCTACCACTTTTGCTTGTTCAACTTTGGGCAACCCTTCGCAATCTTTCATACCTTGCGAAGAGGCAGATGTAAGTGTTTCACCTTTCAGGTCATTGATAATTTGCGCATAGATTTGTTTGTTACTTCTATACACCGTCAACCTCGGAAGTTCTGCTGTACCCGTTAAATTCTTACGGATACCTTTTTTAATTTTAGCTCTTCTTGCTATTTTACTAAATGCCATGATCTTCTAATTATTAAGGTTATTTACCTGCGGCTTTACCAGCTTTTCTTCTTATTTGTTCACCCTGGAATCGGATTCCTTTTCCTTTGTAAGGTTCAGGTTTACGGAAGGAACGTATTTTGGCAGCTACTTGTCCCAACAGTTGTTTATCGTGAGATTCCAATGTAACAACTGGCGCCTTACCTTTAGCGGTTTCAGCAGATACCTTAATTTCCTCTGGAAGTTCAAATACAATAGGATGTGAGTGTCCAACAGAAAGGGTCAACACTTGACCTTTCACGTCGGCACGAAAACCAACACCTATAATTTCCAGTACTTTCTTATACCCTTCCGATACACCTTCGATCATATTTAAAACCAACGCTCTATAAAGACCGTGTTTTGCTTTATGAACAGGAGCTTCCGATGCGCGGTGAAAAGTTAATACATCATCATTTTTTTCCACTGTGATACCGCCACCTAGTTCTTCAGTAGATTCTCCTTTCGGTCCTTTCACAGTAATGACATTGTCATCAACTTTAACTTCGACACCACTCGGGATGCTTATTGGGGATTTACCTATCCTTGACATTTCTAAATAATCCTTTAATTAATTAATAAACGTAGCATAAGATTTCACCACCGATTTTCTGTGTTCGAGCTTCTTTATCAGACACAACACCTTTTGAAGTAGATATTATGGCGATACCCAAACCGTTCAGAACGCGGGGTAAATCTTTTGCGTTACTATACTTTCTCAACCCTGGTGAAGAGATACGTTGCAATTTTGTAATTGCAGGTGTCTTCGTTGAGGGGTTATATTTGAGTGCAATCTTGATGACTCCTTGCTTGTCGTCTTCAATGACTTTATAATTGCTTATATATCCTTTATCAAAAAGGATTTTCGTCATTGCAGCCTTCGTTTTCGAAGCAGGAATTTCAACTACTTTTTTACGTGCACTACTCGCATTTCTTACGCGAGTTAAAAAATCTGCTATAGGATCTGTATTCATATCTTTCCTAACTATAGATTACCAACTTGATTTTTTGATTCCTGGTATTTTACCAGAAAGTGCCATTTCCCGAAACATCACACGTGATATTCCGAACTGGCGCATATATCCTTTCGGACGCCCCGTTAAACTGCAACGATTGTGCATCCGCACTTTCGATGAATTCTTCGGTAATTTTTGAAGCGCCTCCCAGTCTCCTGCTTCTTTCAACGCCTCGCGTTTTTCAGCATATTTTTCAACCAGTGCAGCTCTTTTTCGCTCGCGCGCTTTCATTGATTCTTTTGCCATATCTTTTTATTTTTTGGTGAATGGGAAATCAAAACCGTCCAATAATGCCTTAGCCTCCTCATCATTCGGCGCAGACGTTACGATTGTAATATCCATTCCTAAAATTTTATTTACTTTATCAATGTCGATTTCAGGGAATATGATGTGTTCTTTCACACCCATATTGAAGTTTCCACGACCATCAAAGCCTCTAGCCGGAACACCTTTAAAATCGCGTGTACGAGGTAGTGCCACTGAGATCAAACGATCTAGAAACTCATACATGCGCTCTCCGCGCAACGTAACTTTTGTTCCAATGGGCATACCTTTACGCAATTTAAAGTTGGAGACGTCCTTTTTAGAGACAGTCGCAACGGGCTTTTGACCCGCGATAGCCGTTAAATCTTCAATAGCGTTATCAATAATTTTCTTATCCGCTACGGCCTCACCGAGCCCTTGAGAGATAATAATCTTCTCAATTCGCGGAACACGCATAGTAGATTTGAAACCGAACTTTTTCGTCAAAGCAGGAATGACATCCGCTTTATATTTTTCTCTAAGTCTTGGTGTATAACTCATCACTTAATATCTTCTCCTGTTTTCTTAGCGTAACGAATTAGCTTTCCATCCTTGTCGCGGCGTCTTCCAACTCGGGTTGGTTCACCATTTACTACAAGCATGAGGTTGGAAATGTGAAGACCCGCTTCTTTCTCCACTATACCACCTTGGGGGTTCGCAGCGTCTGGCTTTGTGTGGCGTTTTACCACATTAACACCTTCCACGGCTACGCGTTCTTTACCTTTATCGATTGAAAGTACCTTACCTTCCTGACCGCGATGTTCACCGCTCAAAACTTTTACGGTATCGCCTACTTTAATGTGTAATTTCTTTTGCATGACTTTACGATTTTAAAGTACTTCAGGAGCCAATGAAACAATCTTCATGTAATTGTTTTCGCGCAGCTCACGAGCTACTGGTCCGAAAATACGAGTTCCTCTCATTTCATCCGTTGGGTTCAATAGAACAACGGCATTATCATCAAAACGAATATAAGATCCGTCAGCTCGACGAATTTCTTTTTTCGTTCTTACTACCACAGCCTTGGCGATTTGTCCTTTCTTGACACCACCAGAGGGCATTGCGCTCTTGACAGAGACCACTATTTTGTCGCCAATAGAGGCATAACGGCGTTTTGTGCCCCCGAGTACACGGATACACGCCACTTCCTTCGCACCACTATTGTCGGCCACTGCAAGTCTTGATTCTTGTTGTATCATTTTCTAATGATTATTTAGCTCTTTCTACAATATCTACTAATCTCCAGTTCTTTGATTTGCTCAAAGGACGGCACTCACGAATTCGAACTGTATCACCTTGATTACAGTCATTTTTCTCATCGTGGGCGACAAATTTAGCAGTTTTTTTTATGAACTTACCATACTTTTGGTGTTTTACTTTACGCTCTACAGCAATAACTATGGATTTATCCATTTTATCACTCGTAACTACACCAGTTCGCTCTTTTCTTAATTGTTGCTTTTCCATTTCAAGCCAATTTCTAAGTTAGCAGTTAAGACTGCTTGTTTCTTTTAGTCAATTCCGTATTCAATCTAGCAATTGTCTTTCGTAATGATCGAATTTGTAGTGGATTCTCCAACGGAGAAACTTTGTGCGTAAGCACCATTTGATCCATTTTTTCTTTCGACTCATCCAGACGATCTTTTAAATCTTCTAACGATAATTGAACGATTTCTTCTTGTTTCATTTCCTTACTTATTTACCGGGGATCACATAATCGTTTCGCACGACGAATTTACATTTAACGGGTAGTTTTTGAGCAGCTAAACGCATTGCTTCTTTAGCAGTTTCATACGCTACTCCATCCGCTTCAAATAAAACACGCCCTGGCTTAACAACAGCAACCCAATGACTTGGAGCACCTTTACCTTTACCCATACGCACCTCTGCAGGTTTGGAGGTAACTGGCTTATCCGGAAATATACGAATCCAAACTTTACCTTCACGCTTCATATATCGCGTCACTGCAATACGAGAAGCTTCGATTTGTCTGGCCGTAATCCAACCGGGCTCCAATGTTTTGAGACCGAAAGATCCAAAAGAGATTTTGCTACCTCTGTGAGCTATACCTCTATTTCGGCCTTTCTGCGCCTTTCTAAACTTTGTTTTCTTTGGTGATAACATCTTCAGTACTTTTTAAGTGTTCTACTTACTTTCTCTTTCTTCTAGCACCACCACGACGACCACCGCGTTTTTGAGATTCCAACTCAATGTTTGGAGATAGGTCGCGCTTTCCAAAGACTTCACCTTTACAGATCCAGACCTTTATGCCTATACGCCCATAAGTTGTGTGTGCCTCTGATAATGCATAATCAATATCTGCACGGAATGTATGGAGAGGGGTTCTTCCGTCCTTGTACATTTCGGAACGCGCCATTTCGGCACCATTCAACCGTCCTGATATTTTAATTTTAATTCCTTCAGCACCCATACGCATCGTAGAGGCCACAGCCATCTTAATAGCTCTACGAAACGAAATACGCGCTTCAAGCTGACGAGCAATACTGTCCGCAACAAGATGAGCATCCAATTCAGGACGTTTAATCTCAAAAATGTTAATTTGGATTTCTTTATTCGTCAGTTTCTTAAGCTCTTCCTTGAGCTTATCAACTTCTTGGCCACCTTTACCAATAATCACTCCTGGTCGCGATGTATTGATGGTCACAGTAACCAATTTTAACGTTCTTTCGATGATGATTTTTGAGATACTTGCTCGCGACAAACGTGCATTCAAGTATCGTCTAATCTTATCATCCTCTACAATTTTATCCGTATAATCGGAACCACCATACCAGTTAGAGTCCCAACCATGGATAAAACCGAGTCTATTTCCTATTGGATTTGTTTTTTGTCCCATTCTTTAGTTTTTTACTCCGTCCACGACAATACGTACGTGGTTGGATCGTTTTCTGATTCTATGCGCCCGCCCTTGCGGTGCAGGCTGAATACGCTTCAACATACCAGCTGGAGAAACCTCAATCGTTTTCACAATAAGCGTTTCTTCTTCCAAATCTTTATCCTCATTTTTAATCTCCCAGTTTGCAATAGCAGAACGCAATAACGTCCCTAAGCTTTTAGAAGCATCTTTCGGATTATGTTGTAATATATTTAGCGCCTTATTCACCTCTACTCCGCGAATCAGATCAGCTACTAACCTCATTTTTCGTGGAGCGATAGGAGAATCTTTCAACGTTGCAAAAGCAATCTTTTTATTCTCCTCTTTTCTTTGTTCGGCTCTTAATCTTTTTCTAGCACCCATGACACTGAAGTTTTAATTATCTTCTTTTATCTTTTCTATTACCAGCATGTCCACGGAAGTTACGCGTTGGTGCGAATTCTCCCAATTTGTGCCCTACCATATTTTCCGTTACATAAACAGGAATAAATTTGTTCCCATTGTGGACGGCGATAGTAAATCCTACAAAGTCTGGTGTAATTGTCGAGGCACGTGACCACGTCTTAATTACACTTTTAGAGCCCGAGGACTGTGCTGTTTCTACTTTGTGCGACAGTTTGTAATGTACAAACGGTGGCTTTTTTAACGAACGACTCATATCCTATTTCTTTCTTTTCTCAATGATAAACTTATTCGAATATTTCTTCTGAGAACGCGTTTTGTAACCTTTTGCAGGCAATCCTTTACGCGAACGCGGGTGACCACCAGAAGCGCGACCTTCACCACCACCCATTGGGTGATCGATCGGATTCATCACAACTCCTCGTACACGTGGTCGTCTTCCGAGCCATCTCGTTCTACCCGCTTTACCAGATATTACAAGACTGTGTTCTCCATTCGAAACTGCACCTATTGTCGCTAAACAGTTTGTTAGAATCATGCGTGTTTCTCCAGACGGCATTTTCACAATAGCATATTTACCATCCCTAGCATTCAATTGTGCATAGGTTCCAGCACCTCTTGCAATAACTCCACCTTTACCTGGAGTCATTTCAATGTTGTGGATTACTGTACCCAAAGGAATATCCGAAAGGAACATTGCATTTCCAACGCTTGGCGTTGCTTTTTTACCAGATACAATCGTATCTCCTACTTTTAATCCCTCCGGAGCAATAATGTAACGCTTTTCACCGTCTTTGTAAAACAGCAAAGCAATGCGAGCAGTACGATTCGGATCGTACTCAATTGCTTTTACTGTAGCAGGCACATCGTGTTTTTCGCGCTTAAAGTCGATAACTCGATATTTCTGCTTGTGACCACCACCTAAATAACGCATTGTCATCTTACCAGAGTTGTTACGTCCACCCGACTTCTTTTTAGAAGCGAGGAGCGCCTTTTCTGGGGTCGACTTCGTTATCTCGGAATAGTCACCGATGAGTTTGTGTCTTTGCCCTGGAGTGATAGGCTTTAATTTTTTAAGACCCATTTCTTTAAATTAATTAAACATTAGTAAACAAATCAATCGTTTCTCCTTCCGCAACGGATACAACGGCTTTCTTGTAGCGCTTGTTCCGTTCCTCAACGATACCTCTATTCGTATATTTCGTAGAGGGTTTTCCACCGCCATAATTCATGGTACGTACTGAATCAACAGTTACGTTATACATGTTCTCGACGGCCTTTTTAATTTCTATCTTGTTCGCTCGACGATCAACTACAAATGTGAATCGGTTATTCTCTTCACTATCGTGCGTAGCTTTCTCTGTTATGAGCGGTTTCTTAATAATTGCCTTCATCACCAATTAGTTTAAGATCTTTTCAATTACGTCGACTGCATCTTTTGCAATCACCACTTTCTTTGCATTCAACACATCGTATGTGTTTACGAGATCTGCAGCTACAACTTTAGTGTTTTTAAGGTTGCGAGCAGATTTAAGTACATTCGGGTTTTCTTTCCCCAACACCAAAAGCGTCTTTTCATCAGTCAACTTCAAGTTGTCCATTACATCTTTAAACGCTTTCGTTTTTGGTGAATCAAAAGATAAACCATCAACGACGAGTATACTTTCTTCTTTCGCTTTTAACGATAAAGCAGAACGCCGCGCCAATCGCTTCAATTTAGTGTTTAACTTGAAACGATAGTTGCGTGGACGTGGTCCAAATATACGACCTCCACCGCGGAAGATCGGACTTTTGATTGAACCAGCTCGCGCAGTCCCTGTACCTTTCTGTTTTTTGATCTTTTTCGTACTACCTGTGATATCAGCACGCTCTTTCGATTTATGCGTACCTTGACGCTTATTGGCAAGGTGTTGTTTTACATCCAAGTAAATCGCATGATCATTCGGCTCAATTGCAAAGATTGAGTCTGAAAGAGTTACTTTGCTTGAAGTAGCTTTTCCTTTTGTATCCAATACTTTTGCTTCCATTACTTCTCAATTATTACTGTTGAACCTTTAGCTCCTGGTATAGAGCCTTTGACTACGAGGATATTTTTATCCGCCATTACCTTAAGCACTTTCAAGTTTTCAATTGTCACATTGCTATTACCCGTTTGACCGGCCATGCGCATACCTTTAAAAACTCGTGCAGGATCTGATGCTCCACCGATTGAACCAGGAGCTCTCATCCGATTGTGCTGTCCGTGAGTTGATTCACCAACTCCGCCAAATCCATGACGTTTTACAACTCCCTGAAATCCTTTCCCTTTTGACTTACCAGAGATACTCACAAGTTCACCTTCTGCGAACAAGTCAGCGCTCACCTCTGCACCAGGTTTCAGCTCATCTTCGAATCCATTGAATTCTGCTAAATCACTCTTTGGAGCAACTTTGGCTTTCTTAAAATGACCTTTGAGTGCACTTGGAGTGTTTTTTTCTTTACGATCTCCAAATCCCAATTGAACAGCTTCGTAGCCGTCCCGGTCTTCTGTTTTGACTTGTGTCACAACACAAGGACCAGCTTCTATCACTGTGCATGGTGTTGCCTTACCCTCGGCACTGTAGACGCTAGTCATTCCGACTTTTCTTCCTATTAATCCAGGCATTCTTTACTTAATTATAGATTAAACTTTAATTTCTACATCCACACCACTCGGTAACTCCAGACGCATGAGCGCATCAACTGTTTTTGAAGAGGAGCTATAAATATCAAGCAACCTCTTGTATGAACAGAGTTCGAATTGTTCACGCGCTTTCTTGTTCACGTGTGGTGATTTCAATACAGTATAAATTCTCTTGTGCGTCGGTAGTGGAATTGGTCCACTTACTACCGCACCCGTTGTTTTAACTGTTTTAACAATCTTTTCAGCAGATTTATCTACTAAATTGTGATCGTATGACTTTAATTTTATTCTAATTTTTTGACTCATCGACTTCAATATTAAGCGGAAACGTTTCCTTTTACTTTATCAATAATTTCTTCAGCGATATTCTTCGGACAAACATCATAATGAGAGAATTCCATTGTTGATGTCGCACGTCCTGAAGATATTGTTCTAAGCTTAGTTACATAACCAAACATTTCAGAAAGTGGAACTGTAGCTTTCACCACCTTTGCTCCAGAACGATCATCCATTCCTTGCATTTGTCCACGACGACGGTTCAAATCCGCGACAATATCCCCCATATTCTCCTCTGGCGTAACGACCTCCAATTTCATTACGGGCTCGAGAAGCTCAGGCTTCGTTTTTGGAATCGCATTTCGGTATGCCATTTTTGCAGCAACCTCAAATGATAGCGAATCTGAATCCACTGGGTGGAAAGAACCATCGTTTAATTCTACAATCATTGAATCCATCGGATATCCAGCAAGGACACCATTTTTCATCGCGTCTTCAAATCCTTTTTGCACAGAAGGTATGTATTCTTTTGGCACATTACCCCCTTTAATATTGTTGATAAACTCAAGACCATCTTTCTCTTCATCATCCTGTGGACGAATTTTCACAACGATATCAGCAAACTTACCACGACCTCCAGATTGCTTTTTATACGTCTCTCTGTGATCTACTTCAGCAGTAATTTGCTCCTTGTAAGAAACCTGAGGTTCACCCTCACTAACTTCCACTTTAAATTCACGCTTCAAACGATCCATCAAAACTTCAAGGTGCAACTCTCCCATTCCGGAGATTACTGTTTGACCAGAATCTTCATTGGTAGAAATCTGGAATGTTGGATCTTCCTCAGAAAGCTTATTCAAACCGACAGATAGCTTGTCCATATCCGCCTTCGTTTTTGGTTCAATAGCGATACCAATAACGGGATCTGGAAAGTCCATCGATTCTAGTACAATGGGATTTTTTTGATCGCACAGTGTATCCCCCGTACGAATATCCTTAAATCCTACCGCTGCTCCAATATCACCACATTCGAGTACCTCAATAGCATTCTGTTTATTCGAGTGCATCTGGAACAGACGAGAAATTCTTTCTTTTTTGTTCGTTCGCGTATTAAACACGTATGAACCAGCCTCGATTTTACCAGAATAAGTACGAACGAAACAAAGACGTCCTACGAAAGGATCCGTGGCAATTTTAAAAGCAAGCGCCGACATAGGCTCATCCATAGTCGGTCTTCTTTTCTCCATTTTATTCGTCGTTGGATTCTCACCTTCAATTGCTTCAACATCAATAGGAGCAGGCAAGAAAGCCATAACAGCATCCAACAACGTCTGAACACCTTTATTTTTAAAGGCAGATCCACACATCATTGGTGTGATTGTCATATCAATCGTCGCTTTGCGAATCGCTTCTATCATCTCTTCCTCTGTAATAGAGTCCGCATCTTCGAAGAATTTCTCCATCAATGCCTCATCCGATTCAGCCACAGCTTCGATCAATTCATTTCTCCATTCTGCCACTTCCGCTCCCATCTCCTCAGGAGTATCAACTTCTTCCCAAGTCATCCCCATGTCAGCCTCGTTCCAAACGAATGCTTTGTTCGCGATCAAGTCCACAACTCCTTTAAAGTCATCCTCGGTACCGATAGGCAATTGAATTGGTACAGGCTTACCTCCCAATCGATCCTTAATTTGCTCAACTGTCCCAAGGAAATTAGCTCCAGCACGATCCATTTTGTTCACAAAACCAATGCGCGGAACACCATACTTATCCGCTTGTCGCCATACCGTTTCCGATTGTGGTTCAACACCAGAAGATGCACAGAACAACGCAACAGCACCATCAAGTACACGCAACGAACGCTCTACCTCCACCGTAAAGTCAACGTGACCCGGCGTATCAATAATGTTAATTTTATATTCTGTATCCTGATAATTCCAAAAACAAGTCGTAGCAGCAGAAGTAATTGTAATACCTCTCTCCTGCTCTTGCTCCATCCAGTCCATTGTCGCAGCACCATCGTGTACTTCTCCAATTTTGTGGCTAATACCAGTATAATAAAGGATACGCTCCGTAGTTGTCGTCTTACCGGCATCTACGTGCGCCATAATGCCTATGTTTCTCGTGAATTTTAAATTTCTTTTCGCCATCTCTTAACTCAATTTAGAATCTGAAGTGTGAAAAGGCCTTGTTAGCCTCTGCCATTCTTAATGTATCTTCTTTCTTTTTGAAGGCTGCGCCCTCCTCTTTCGAGGCTGCAATAATCTCATTGGCCAAACGCTGAGCCATCGTTTTTTCGTTTCGCTTACGCGAGAAAGTAATCATCCACTTCATTGCTAACGATTGTTTACGACCTTCTCGCACTGGAGTAGGTATCTGAAATGTTGCCCCACCGACACGACGGCTACGTACTTCGACGCTAGGCGTAACATTATCAACCGCTTTTTTAAACACCTCCAAACTCTCCTGATCTTCCACCTTATCTTTTATGATATCCATAGCATCATAAAAAATGCGGAATGATGTATTCTTTTTTCCATCCAACATCAAGTTATTCACAAACTTCGTCACTTGTACTTCACCAAACTTTGGATCTGGAAGGATTTCAATTTTTTTCGCCTTTCTTCTTCTCATGACTTCAAATTATTTTTTTGGACGTTTTGCACCATATTTCGAACGGCGTTGAAGTCTTCCTTCAACCCCAGCTGTATCCTCTGCACCACGAACAATGTGATAACGGACACCTGGCAGATCTTTCACACGACCCCCACGAACAAGCACCATCGAGTGCTCTTGAAGATTGTGCCCTTCCCCACCAATGTAGGCATTGACTTCCTTTCCATTTGTTAAACGTACTCTGGCTACTTTACGCATCGCCGAGTTTGGTTTCTTAGGTGTAGTGGTGTACACACGCACACATACTCCTTTACGCTGCGGACAAGAATCAAGTGCTGCAGACTTGCTCTTCTTCACCGGCGCTGTTCTACCCTTGCGAACTAACTGTTGAATAGTTGGCATATTTTTTCTTTAAATTATTACAATAAACAATAACCCCAAAAACACTTTGAGGGGTGCAAAAATAGGTAATTAATTTTATAATGCAACTATTTAAGGATAAAAGTTCCTGATTTTTAACATATAGATGTTCATTATCTTCGAATAATACGTTCGATCGTCGGCTGACAAGAGTTTCGCTGTATCTGAGCGCAAAATCGTGCGAAAGTAAGATCGATCAATGTAGAGCGTAAAAAAATATGGTCAACTCATCGCCTCGCAATGGGAAATATATCAGACCTGCTGGTTTTTTTAGACATAATTAATCAGTCGTCTTGAATCCGAAGACACACACATCGTCGATCTGCTCAAGAGCACCTTTCCAATCAACAAACGCTGTATCCAAATACCCTGCCTGCTTGTCAAAGTTTAAACTTTGAGCATCAAGCAACAATTTTTTGAAGTTGCCTGTTTTTAGTTTTTTACCATGGGGATTCTTTAATTCACCGAAAGAACCGAATTGATCGTGGAAACCATCAGAAAAGAGATAAACGACGTCTCCCTGCTCCAGTTGAACTCGATGGTTTGTAAATAGTTGGCTATCGAAATGACTACCAATTGGCTGTTTATCTCCTTTGATTTCAAAAAGCACATGACTTTCAGTAGCCTTATTCGCTTCTATTTTTCGTTCGCCTCCGCGATCATCCTCGGTAATCAACGTTTCTGAGCCTGGCGATCTTTCCCTAATTACGATCAAAGGATTATTGGCGCCTGCAAACTCGAGATCATATTGATTCGGTGCATGTTTGATCAATTTGCATAATGCGATATCCATACCATCTTTTACGCCTTCAGCACTCTTTTCAAATTCCGAAACGACTAAATCCCTGGTTGTATTTAATAATTGGCTGGGTGAATGACATTGGAACTCTCGCAAGGAGCGCTGTAGCGCATTGTTACAAATCACACTAACAATTGCACCTGGAACTCCGTGTCCCGTGCAATCAGCAACAGCAAAAAAGACCGTCTGACCATCTTCATCCCCTTGTTGAACCCAATAAAAATCACCTGCCACAATTTCTTTTGGACGATAATAGACAAATGCTTCGTTCAACAGGTGATTCATTTTAGCCATAGAAGGAAGTATCGCGTCCTGAATACGCTTTGCATAGGTAATTGAATCGGTTAATTCGCGATTTTTTAATTCAATCACCTCTTTTTGATTTTTTATTTCATCGGCTTTTTGCACGACTTCGTGCGTGCGGCGAGAAACTGTTTGTTCCAGTTTATGTTGTCGCTCGTGCAGATTCTTTTCGCGCACCTTGATAATTATAAAAGCACTTGAACCCACCAAAGCCAGTAGAACAACAAAAAACCAACTAGTTTCCCAAAAAGGAGGATGAATCTCAAAACGCAGGTGCACTGTTTCCGTTTCCTGATTATAGCTATCAATTGCTTTAACCTCCACATGATATTTTCCATAGTTGAGTCCTGCAAAACGAACCTCGTTGGAGTTTCCATTTTCAATCCATTCATTCTGACCTCCTGAAAATCGATAGTAAAACTTCAAGTCTGTTGGTGCGTAAAATTGATTATGCGCAAAGCTGAAAGCCAATTCATCCTGTGTCCAATCGAGCTGGATGTAATCATTTCTTTTATTCATACCTTCCATTGATTCGCCTTGAAAAGCTGTATCCCTCAAGGTTATCTCATCAAGTGCAATAACGAATTCGTTATCGGAGAACTCCAGTGATTCAGGATCAAACGACAACATACCGTTACGTGCTACAAAATAAAGTCGACCACTGTCATCTTTTTGAGCGTAAGCGGGTAAAAATGACCCGGATCTAAGACCAAATTGGCGTGTGTAACTATACGCTGACTCATTTTGCTCATCCCACCTGAAAAGTTGATCACGCATCCCCAACCACAAAACACTATCATCTGCTTTTATAATAGCATTGACAATACGGTTTCCCGTTCCTATTTTGTCCCCTACAAATTGTAGTTCATTCGTTGACCAGTTGAATTGATAAATTCCAGAAGCGGCTCCTAACCACACTACACCTTTATCGGGATCAACAAAACTACAATTCAATGTTTTGTCAGGAAAAAAGTGTGATGAGTCTTTGAGGTGATACCTGACCTCACTGCTGTCACTGGGATCATAGACCATAAATCCACTCTCATGAGTATTCAATAGCCATCGACCATCGGGCAATGCATTGTTCGCACGGTATTCCAATCGTCCACCTTCTGGTAGCTCTCCGCATCGAAATACTTCATTGCTTAATGGACTGTATCCATAAAACCCACCGTTACCTCTCCATCCTTTGTAGAAATACAGTGTATCCGATACATAGTTGTGCGTGAACAATGGTCGCAAATAATGGTCACCCGAAATTTTAACATGAAACCCCGTTTTTCTCTCAATCTTATTAAAACCGTGTAGATTGGAGAAATATAGATAATGTGGAGTAACTATAAATTTTTCAACTCCATTTCTGAGAATATATTCCTTGTCACCTCCCTTGTTGATTGTGGATATGCGCTCATAGGTTTGTTCATAAGGATTATATCTCAACAGCCCTAGTCCATCAGACAAGTAAATGGTGCCATCGTCGAGAACATTCAACTGTTCTACAGGAATATTTTGCGCGGATCTATCGGAGTACTCCAAAGGTAATTCATCCCACTTATGGAGTTCAAAATTCTGTAAATAAGGGTTGTATACACTGGCATGCGTTCCGCCAGAAAGCACCCAAACATTACCCATGGGGTCATTAACAATTCTACCTGTTTGATTGGTGGCTACTGAATTGAGATTGTCAGGGTCATGTTTTAAATATTTCGCGGATTGATCACTGATGTTTACGAAGAGCACGCCGGAATTAAAAGTACTCACCCAGAGGCGATTATTTTTATCAATATTGCAAGCACGTGCATTGACAATGTTGCGATCATCGAAGGTAGAGGAATCACAAACAATCCTTGTCACCGAAGAGTCGCATTGATCTATAAAAATCAGGCTACTGTATGAACCGATCCACAAATTACCGCGATGATCTTTATGTGAAAAATTAACCACTTCCAGGTTTTTTCGGATATTGAATTTGCGTTTTTCTGAATACCCCTTCATGAAGCGTTCAATAGGATAAGAGGTGAATTCTTCTTTTACAGGGTTGTATAAAGTGGGGGTGCTTTTATATTTACGACTTTCGAAATAGGTAATCAGCCATTTCTCATCACTCAACACAGTAATATCTTTAATTCGGTTACAAAGCACATCTGTTGTATCGTT
>P_1C_Liq_1_UnCtyDRAFT_1000175_pt1 | contig 14787 bp, 10 predicted proteins | sample Pon1CUnioCityCA_2_FD_10230 | JGI IMG/M metagenome (IMG submission 10230) | reverse complement strand
TGATGCTGGTTTAACGGGGCGTAAAATTATTGTAGACACCTATGGCGGAAAAGGCGGTCATGGTGGTGGTGCATTTTCTGGGAAAGACCCTTCAAAAGTCGATCGATCCGGAGCTTACGCTACGCGTCATATCGCTAAGAATATGGTAGCCGCTGGACTATGTGATGAAGTTTTAGTGCAGGTTTCTTATGCTATTGGTGTGGCTGAACCGATGGGACTTTACATTAATACATACGGAACTTCTAAGGTGGAATCTTCAGATGGAGAGATCGCCCAAAAAATTAGTGAATTGTTCGATATGCGTCCAGCCGCAATTGAAAAGCGATTAAAACTTCGTAACCCAATTTATGGACCTTCTGCAGCTTATGGTCATATGGGTAGGAAACCATTCACAAAGACCGTTAGCTTTGAAAATGCTGGACAAAAATCTTCAACGGAGGTGGAATTCTTTACTTGGGAAAAATTGGATTATACCGATAAAATTAAGTCTGCTTTTCAACTGTAACGGAAAGCGTTTTATTACAAGTGAAAAAAGCATCCTTCTGCAAGGGTGCTTTTTTTAATCGTATAATAATTCAAAGACACTGTGATATCCGTTGATGCTTTCAACATATTCGAGAAAAGATTGATAAAAGGGATCCTGACCAATGGTGGATGAATCTCCAAAAACGATCAGTCGATCGCTAGCCCGAGTTAAAGCAACATTCATTCGGCGGTATTCTGATAAAAAGCCTATGGAGCTGTCTTTATTGGAGCGAACTAAGCTTACTATTACTGTTTTTGCCTCTTGACCCTGGATACCATCTATTGTACTTACATCAACATCTTGATTTAATAACGACTTACATTTTTCTACCTGAGCTGCGTATGGAGAAATGAATAAGATATTATCACTTTTTTCGCGTTCAATTAATGTTTGGATAGAACGCAATTCCTCGGTATTAAAGAAACTATTGGAAAAACTGCGCTCTTCTGTAAAGCCTGCACCCGCAGTATCGAAAAACTGTAGGTGTACTCCTTTATCTTGTTTCGTCGAAATAAGGTTGTTTTGATAAAAATAGCTTGAAGAAAATTGTGCTATACTTGGTGGCATGCGATACTGCAAATGAAGTTGAACGTATGGAGTTCCTTGATGAATGGCAAATTCAAGCAGGGAAGAGGCTACCCATTTTTTTGACATGGACTCTGATAATACAGTGGGAGGAAGTTGTTGATGATCTCCGCACAGGATGGTACGTTTTGCTTGATTCATCACTAGCATCCCCATCGGAATGAGACATTGTCCTGCTTCATCAATGAGTGCAACGTCAAAATTTTGATCTAGAATTAAATCGTGTTGAAGACCTACGGGTGTACCTAAAATTACATCGGCTTTTTCTAGTGCACGCTCTAAATAATAATTCGTTAATCTTTTGATTTCGCTTTGTATGGAACGGGCTTCATTATACCATTCCTTGCGGTTTTGACGGTCTTGTGCCGTGAATTGTCGTTTATACTGGCTAGCCTTCTTTCTGAGTGCATTGGCTCCAATGCGAAGCTTTTTGAGTTGCTTTAACCGGTCTGGTTCTGATAAAATTCCTTCTGGTGTGTAAGGAGTTATTGTTTCATCTACTTTTGCCGTGTTGCCCAAACGAAAAACTTTCATGTTGGCGTTGATTAATTGCTGTGCCAAATGATCGACTGCCGTGTTGCTTGGTGCAGTGGCAATTACTCGTTTGTTTTGCTTTACGAAAGTTTGGATTATGGCTGATAATGTTTTGGTTTTTCCTGTTCCTGGAGGGCCGTGAATAGCGAATAGAGGTTGTTCAATTGTACTTTCCTGCAGGGCTGATGCCTGGATATTATTCAGTGATTTGTTTTGTGCTAAACCTTGGTCTTCAACAATTGTGGTCTTTTTTGTTTCGGAAGTTAAATGTTCAGGCGCTTGCTCTGGATTACTTATACCTTCTAGTAATGTAGTGATACTCCTTGTAGGGGATTTTGCTGTTTTTTTGAGCATGTAGCGCATACATTTAAAACTCCTCCGGTCGGGCTGGAGTTGAACACCGATATTTTTAGCTTCAATCCAATCTGGAAAATCAAACATCTGCAAATGAACGGTGAGCGAAGCATCGTCGTGAGTATACACAATATGTGCTGTACATTGATCGTCTTGATCGAATTTTTTTAGAACGACGCTCGCTCCGGTTTGAAAGGATTGTTGATCATAATCGTGTATTGACTTGATGGTGATCATAGGTTTTCCGGCAGCTGAAAATGTTTTGCGTACGATTCGTATTGGGTAGAGAAGAACACCTGCCTCTCTAAGCTCTTTAAGAGATATTGTCCCCTTATTGTCATATCTTTTTTGTTGCTCGTCTTCTTCAGCTCTGATGAACGCTTCTATTTGTTCTAAAGAATTATTTGTTTGGTTATCGTTCATGCCGCTCACTTTTCACTTGAATTAGTGGTTCAAAATTAAAAAATCGTCGTTTGTTTTATCGGTTGTTGTTCATTGAAACGGAAAATTTATTATTTTAGGTGTGAGTATCACTTTATAGATGCTATGGTTGCGGGTGCTGCTGAATAATTATTGCTTTGTAAGTAGTTGCTTTTCATCAAAAAGATTGAGCGATGATGATTTTTCATTCACAGATCGGATTGAAGTTAAAATTGGCGACAGAAAAGAAACAAAGCACTATTTTTAGGGTTTTATTTTGAAACAGAAGAACTTTCATTAAATGACAAATACATTTATTATAACACTTTGTGTATTATTGCTGTTGGCGTATGTCTTTGATTTAACCGCCTCTAAGACAAAAATACCGTCCGTCATTTTATTACTTTTTCTAGGATGGGGTATGAAGCAGCTAACAGAGGTCTTTTCTATTGCAGTTCCCGACATGCAGGGGTTATTGCCTATTCTGGGGACTATTGGTCTGATCGTCATCGTACTTGAAGGATCTTTAGAATTAGAGCTCAATAAGTCTAAACTCGGTTTAATTAAAAAATCAGTTATTGTAGCGATTGTCCCTATGATGGTACTTGGCTTTTTGCTTGCTGGTGCTTTCTATTACTACATGGGGCATGATGGTGACCCGACGACCGTTCCCGATTTTCGAAAAAGTTTAATTGGTGCCATACCACTCTGCGTGATTAGTAGTGCGATTGCTATTCCGAGTGCCGTTAACCTTGGGCGGAAAAATAAAGAATTCGTGATTTACGAAAGTAGCTTATCAGATATTTTGGGTGTTCTCTTTTTTGATTTTGTCTTCCGAAATGTGACCATCGATTTTGAGTCGTTTTGGGTATTCCTCGTTCAGTTGTTGATTATAGCGGCTGTTTCTTTCGTTGCCACGATAGGCTTATCATTTCTTTTAGGTCGGATTAATCACCAAATTAAATTTGTGCCGATTATCATTTTGACCATACTTATTTATGCGATCTCTAAAATTTATCATTTACCCGCGTTGATATTTATATTGCTTTTCGGATTGTTTATCGGTAATTTGGATGAGCTGAAACGCTTCAAGATTGTCCAACGATTTAAACCCCAGAAGTTGGATAAAGAAGTGCATAAATTTCATGAAATTTTGATCGAGGGAACGTTTCTGATTCGTGCACTATTCTTTTTGCTCTTTGGTTTCCTTATTGAAACGAGTGAATTGCTCAATACAGAAACCTTCTTCTGGGCTATTGGTATTGTTGGTGCTATCTTTTTAATCCGGTTCGTACAGCTTAAAATTGCGCGATTACCAGCCATGCCACTCATGTTTGTAGCTCCCCGGGGATTGATTACGATCTTGCTTTTTCTTTACATTAGTCAGGCTGACCGAATTGACATTGTTAATAAGCCACTGGTAATTCAAGTGATATTGCTAACTGTCTTTATTATGATGTTAGGATTGATGTTTAATAAAAATAAGGAAGAAGTTTTTACAGGTAAGGAAGCAAGTGAACTTGGCTACAAACACTTGGCTCATTCGCAATTAAAAGGTGTGGAGCATGAAGATCATTCCAATGTGCGTCGTCACCAGGTAGAAGATGATTTAGGTAAGGTAACGGGAAAAGATGATGACCAAGATCATTAGCCTTCAGCTGTCCGACTTATACATGAAATAGTTTATAAAAAAATGCGCCTCCTACAAGGCGCATTTTTTTATTGAAATAATATGATCGAATATATTCAATTGTTCATCTAATTCATAAACAAGTGAATGGATTTAGAAACCTCTTCTTTTAAGTTTTTGCGTTCAACGATATAATCGAGAAATCCGTGATCGAGCACGAACTCTGATCGCTGAAATCCTGGGGGCAAATCGCGTCCTATGGTCTCTCTTACAACACGAGGTCCTGCAAAAGCGATGAGTGCGTCGGGCTCAGAAATATTGATGTCGCCAAGCATAGCGAATGATGCCGTAACCCCACCTGTAGTAGGGTCAGTTAGAAATGAAATATACGGAAGTTCGTGCGCTGCCAATTGATTGAGTTTAGCACTTGTTTTGGCCATCTGCATTAATGACAAACCGGCTTCCATCATTCGAGCTCCACCAGATTTTGAGATGATCATAAATGGTGCCTTTAGTTTGATAGCTTTGTCAATCGCTTGAGCTATCTTTTCACCCATAACAGAGCCTAAAGAACCACCGATAAATTTGAAATCCATTGCGGCGATAACTGTTTCTTGACCGTCTATTGTTCCATGAGCCGTGCGGATAGCGTCCTGCAGTCCAGTCTTTTTTTGCGTACTCTTCACGCGATCTACGTATTTTTTTGTGTCTTCGAACTCGAGTGGATCACCGGCTGACATTTTTTTATTCAACTCTTTGTATTTTCCCTCATCAAAGAAAAGTTGAAAATATTCCTCTGAGCCAATGCGGTCGTGATAACTACAACGTTCACAGACGAAATAATTTTTCATGTGGTCCTCAGAGGTAACGACTGTCTGGCATTTAGGACATTTATGCCACAATCCTTCAGGCGTTTCTTTTTTATCTTTTGTTGAGGTTTGAATACCCTCTGTTTTTCTTTTAAACCAACCCATAATTATCTATTTAAATCACGTATCATTGCTGGTACGTAATTGGTTTGATGTAACGAATTTACAAATTAAAGTGTATTGATGTTATTTAAATGCTCAAAGGATCTGGTCAATCGTTCAACGAATGACTGTTCACCATCGCGCAACCATTTTCTGGGATCGTAATACTTTTTGTTAGGTTCGTCGGGACCATCTGGATTACCGATTTGTGTATTGAGGTATTCTTTCTTTTCATCCATATAATCCCGCACTCCCTCATTGAATGCGTACTGTAAATCCGTATCTAAATTCATCTTAATAATTCCATAACCAATAGCTTCACGTATATCCTCAACAGAAGAACCTGATCCTCCATGAAAAACGAAATCTACTGGGTTTTTATCAGTGTTGTAGTGCTCTTGGATGTAGGATTGCGAATTTTTTAAGATTTTGGGTGTGAGTTGAACATTACCTGGACGATAAACACCATGAACGTTTCCAAAAGCTGCAGCGATAGTGAATTGATCGCTCACTTTTTTTAGTTCTTCATAAGCATATGCTACTTCTTCCGGTTGCGTATATAGCCGTGCGTTGTCAACATCTGTGTTGTCGACGCCATCTTCTTCTCCACCTGTGATACCGAGCTCAATCTCCAATGTCATACCCATCTTACTCATGCGTTCAAGGTATTTTTTGCACGTCTGGATATTCTCCTCGAGCGGTTCTTCAGATAAGTCAATCATGTGGGAACTAAACAGTGGTTTGCCTGTTTTTTCAAACTCTTTTTCGCTAGCATCGAGCAATCCATCGATCCAAGGCAATAATTTTTTTGCGCAATGATCGGTATGCAAAATAACTGTAGCGCCATAAATATCGGCAAGCTCGTGAATGTGTCGCGCTCCAGTAATACATCCTGCAATCGAAGCTTGTTGTTTGTCGTTGGGTAGCGATTTTCCAGCGTTGAAATAACCACCTCCATTTGAAAACTGAATAATAATCGGAGCGTTGACTTTTGCTGCGGTCTCCATCGAAGCATTCATTGTGTTGGATCCAACAACGTTTACTGCAGGAAGGGCAAACCCTTTCTCTTTAGCATAGTTGAAAATTTTTTGCACTTCTTTTCCAGTTGCAACTCCAGGCTTGATATCATGTGACATGTTCTTGCTTTTTTATCGTGAGCAAATGTAGTAATTATCTTTAAAAATGGCGATAAAGCATTTCATTGTATCAATAGTTTTGCCGAGGTTTAACCCATAGGTCTAATCATTTTGTTCGTATTTTTCTTCAACAAATTTTTTAAAATCATTTGCGTACTTCAACGATTGCTTTGTAAAACTTTTTTTACCAAACACGGAAAACAATTTCATGAGGCCAGAAAAACGAAAATAATTGGCAGTTGTATAAAGTGTTCTATTGTTATCAATAGACTCAAATTTATTGTCAACTTCGTTGTAAACCCCCTTAACATTATAGGAGACGAGGTAAGAAACAGGTAAGTTGGAGCGCAGAACGACTTCTTTCATTTTCATCTTGCGCTTGCCTATTGTGAAATGAAGCAGTGTTTCTGCTCCCTCCTCACCCGGAGTACCTTTTAATTGCTCAATATTTTCAAGGCCTTTCATCCAGTCGTAGTAGTTTTCAGTATTTCTAAAAACTTCGACGACTTTATTGAGAGGCTTATCAATTTCTACTTCTACGGTATATTTCATGAATCCTTCTAATTATTGTTTAGCTCGAGTGCAATACTAATAATTCTTTTTGATTCCGTTTTAGGTCAGTGCATGAAGAAACAGGGGAATACTTATTTACAAAAAAAAAGGACTGCTCTTTTGAGAACAGCCCTTTGACAATGTGATTACCTGTTTTATAAACCGAGCAGAACTTCATAGGGATCTGTTCCGCCAAAAATCATACGCTCTGGATTTTCGAGCATTTCTTTTACTTTGACTAGAAAACTCACGCTCTCTTTACCATCAATGATGCGATGATCGTAAGATAAAGCAATATACATGATGGGTCGAATTTCAACTTTCCCATCTATGGCAACGGGACGTTCAACGATATTATGCATACCTAAAATAGCTGATTGCGGCGGGTTGATAATTGGTGTCGATAACATCGAACCAAATACGCCACCATTAGTAATAGTAAATGTTCCGCCCGTCATTTCGTCTGGAGTAATTTTACCATCTCTTGCTTTAACGGCCAATCGTTTGACCTCTTTTTCGATTTCAGCCAAAGACATTTGCTCGGCATTTCGAATGACAGGAACCATTAGTCCTTTTGGTGATGAAACGGCGATACCTACGTCAGCATAATTGTGCGTAATCATTTCTTTTCCGTCAATCTGTGCGTTTACAGCTGGATATAAATTGAGTGCTTCCGTACACGCTTTTGTAAAAAATGACATGAATCCTAAACTTGTTTCATGGTGCTCAGCGAATTGTTTTTTGTACTTCGTCCGGAGATCCATGATTGGTTTCATATCTACCTCGTTAAAGGTAGTAAGCATAGCCATTTCATTCTTAACAGATACCAGTCGCTCTGCTACTTTTCTACGCAGCATAGACATCTTTTTAGCCTCTTGGTCACGTGTACCTCCCCATCCAGCTGTTGTCTCAGCATCGAATCCTGCAGCCATGGCTTCTACGACATCTTGTTTCGTAATACGACCATCTTTTCCTGATCCTTTTATTTTGTCACCAGAGATGTCGTTTTCTTTCATTTTTTTAGCAGCGGCAGGAGATGCTGTTCCAGATGCATACGTTTCTTTTGAAGGACCTGGATCAGGTTTGGAGGATGAAGATTTAGTCTTCTCCTTTGATTCCTCTTGTTGGTCTTTCTGTTTCTTATCACCTTCGTTGGATTCCGATTTTGCTGTATCGTCCTCACTGCCTGTCGAAGACTGTTCTTCTTCCGGAGCGTCGTCTTTTTCTGGAGCCTCAGCAGATGTATCGATCAAGCATACCACTTGACCAACTTCTACAGTATCCCCTTCTTCCGCTTTAAGTGTTACGGTACCCGATGCCTCAGCTGGTAGTTCGAGTGTTGCTTTATCGGAATCGACTTCTGCGATGGTTTGATCTTTCTCTACGTAATCACCATCTGATACGAGCCATTCTGCAATTTCCACTTCGGAAATTGACTCTCCCGGGCTCGGTACTTTCATTTCTATAACTGACATGTCTTTTTAATGTTATTATTATTTGGCAGCTTTTGCTGCATATTCAAACAGATTATTATACAATTGATTTAATCTTCTGAGGTGAATCTCTTTGGCTCCAGCGGCCGGTGCAGCACTCGATTGGCGAGAAACACATTTCAAGTCAATATGTCTTAAATTCATCGCCATATACGTCCAAGCTCCCATGTTTTCAGGTTCTTCTTGAGCCCAAATGATGTTTTTAGCTTTTTTGTATTTACCCAAAACCTTATTAATTTGATCAAGTGGGAGTGGGTACAGCTGCTCTATTCGTACAAACGCCATGTTTTTGACATCGCGACGTTCTGCTTCAGCTATGAAGTCATAATAAGCTTTTCCAGAACACAAAACAACGCTGGTAGCTGTTTTATGAAGATCATTAGGATCGTCAATGACTTCTTTGAAACTACCCTTTTCGAGATCTTCTAGCTTCGAGACCGCTTTAGGATAACGCAATAATAATTTCGGTGAAAAAACAATTAAAGGTTTACGGAAATTACGTTTTAGTTGACGACGCAATAGGTGGAAGTGATTTGCAGGAGTTGTTGAATTCACGACTTGTATGTTCAGGTCGCCGCAACTTTGCAGAAAACGTTCCATTCGCCCAGAAGAGTGCTCAGAACCCTGNCCTTCATAGCCGTGAGGTAATAGTACAACGAGTCCTGATTGAATATTCCATTTATCTTCTCCAACCGTTATAAATTGGTCAAACATGATTTGTGCGCCATTCATAAAATCACCAAACTGCGCCTCCCATATCGTCAACCCTTCAGGTCGAGCGAGTGAATAACCGTAATCAAATCCAAGTACACCATATTCTGATAGCGACGAATTGTATATCGACATGGGTGCCTGCCCTTTTTCCAGGTTATTCAGGGTGATGATCTCCTCTTCATCATCTTCTGTTTTAATAACAGCATGACGGTGAGAAAAAGTTCCGCGCTCGACATCCTGTCCTGAAACACGAACAGGATGACCTTCTACCAAAAGTGTTGCGTAAGCCAGCATTTCAGCCATTCCCCAGTCGAGTTTGTTATCCTCAATCATACTGGTGCGTTCCTTGAACAATTTTTTAACTTTTCTGAAAATTTTCTTGTCGTCGGGCAACTGAGCCAGTTTTTTACCCAATTCGATTAGTCGATCTTTAGGAACTCCAGTTATGTGACTCTCTTTGAAGTCTTCTTCCGTTGCATAACCCATGTCTTTCCATAAGTCACCAAGGAAGTTGGTAACATTTATCTTTTCTTGCTTTTTAGAAGCTTCAAATCGATCGTTGAGTTTATCATCGAGGCGCTTTTTTAAGGCATCATCAAATTTCTTGTCAATGACACCTTCCTCAATCAACTGATCGCGAAAAATTTCACGCGGATTGGGGTGCTTTGAAAGTGCTTTATAGAGCTTAGGTTGTGTAAATTTGGGTTCATCACCCTCATTATGACCATACTTTCTGTAGCACAAGAGATCAATGAATATGTCCATGTGGAACTGCTGGCGGTATTCCAACGCAATAAGAAATGTTTGAGCAACTGCTTCTACATCATCTCCATTTACGTGAAAAACGGGACTCAGTGTCGTTTTACCGACGTCAGTACAATACGTGCTTGAGCGTCCATCTCGATAATTAGTAGTAAAACCAACCTGATTATTTACAACAATGTGGATTGTTCCTCCAGTACGGTAACCGTCGAGCTGCGCCATTTGGATCACTTCATAAGCGACTCCCTGGCCTGCAATTGCAGCGTCTCCATGTACGAGAATGGGGACAATTTTATCCTCTGATTTTAAATAATCGTCAATCTTGGCACGTACGATACCTTCTACAACGGGATCTACCGCTTCGAGGTGAGAAGGATTCGGAGCTAAAGTTAGTTGCAAGTCTTTACCATCCACGTTGATGTTGCGCGTTTGCCCCAAGTGATATTTTACATCGCCATCGAAAGAATCATCGTCATCAAATTCTTTTCCTTCAAACTCTCCAAATAATTCTTCAATATCCTTGTCAAAAATATTGACGAGGGTATTGAGGCGTCCGCGGTGAGCCATTCCCATTACAAACTCCTCCACGCCGAGTTGGGCTCCTTTGCGAACGAGTCGCTCAAGTCCAGCTATTAGTGCTTCACCGCCTTCAACTGAAAAGCGTTTTTGCCCGACGTACTTGCGTTGGAGAAATTGTTCAAAGAGCGTGGCTTCGCTCAATTTTTCAAAAATCTTCTTTTTATCTTCATTGCTGAATTTCGGACGGTTGTCCAGCTCCAGCTTATCCATGAACCACTTTTTGCGTTCAGGTTTGCGGATGTAGTGGAACTCAAGTCCAATACTTTCGCAATAAGCTGCCTCGAGGTGGGCAATGATATCTTTTAATTTAGCAGTACCCAGCCCGATTTCTGAACCTGCTTGAAATTCCTTTTCGAGGTCTGATTTCTCCAGTCCAAAATTCTCAATATCGAGCGTAGGTCTATATTTTCTCCGCTCCCGCACAGGATTAGTACGCGTGAAGAGATGGCCTCGAGATCGGTAACCTTCAATCAGGTTGATAACCTTAAATTCCTTTTGGAAATTTTCAGGGACTTCACCGCCTTCTTCATAACTGGTTTGCGAAAATTCAAAACCTTCGAAAAACTTTCTCCACCCTTCGTCTACACTATTGGGATCCTTTTTGTACGAAGCGTACAATTTGTCAATTGCATTGACATCGGCATTGCCTATATAAGATATATTATCCATGTTGTTTTTTAACATTTATGGAAACACAAAGCTACAATTTTCTTAGAGTTATTACATGTGAAACGGTTCTTTTGTTTTGGATTTAGTCTGAGAATCCATACAATTCTTTTTAATTTATGAAGTATTGCACATGATTTTAGGAAATATATGTTTTGATAAATTACTACAAACTGAAATTTTCTTCATTCAATTATTGGGAATTGTGGGAGAATGAATGGGAAAGCTTATACTGAACAATTTTGAACTAAAAAACATACGTATTAAAAATCACTACTGTTTGATGCAACTATTTTAACTTCTCTATACCCTTTAGTTGGTAATAAGTTCAGCTGTTTTATAGCATAAGGAGCTTGATCTAATGAATGAACTTTTTCTAACATAAAGCTGGCTGTATTCATTGAGATGGTTTTATTCGGCCTTCAAAGGAAAGCTATTGAGATCAAAATAAATGATTAGTAAGAACGGAAAGCTCCGCAGTGACTCACAAGGAGATCATCCGGCCGCACTTATTATTTATGAAGAGGGAAATCGTTTTGCTTTGAAGGCCTTGAATTTTTGTTTCGTTTTTTTTCAAGAACCGAGGTTGTTAATCGAGCTCAGAAGCATCTATAAATATTAACTAAGCGTGAATAAAAAATGAAAGGAAGTAGTATAAAAAGAATAGCTTTCGATTTAATCGGACAATAATGATTAAAAATAATAAATGTCCAAACCGCTCTATTTAAAATGATCTTTACAGTGATCCTAATTTATATTTTTCCCGGTAGAGTACCTTCTGAGCAGCTCTTTTGAGCAGAGCTTCAGACAATGATCGATGAGGTTGTTCAGCTTCGTCAAACAACTGGTTGATTTGTGATTCAGGTAAATCTGCAATGTATAACAGTTGAGACATTAAGTGCGGTGCGTCATGCATAACTAACTCCACCTCTTTTGCCAAATATTCCAGAAACTCATGAGGGTTTTCGAGAATTTCATCCGGAAGCGCCAGTTCAATACCCACACGAAAAAAGTCCTTTTGAAGCTGAGAAAATGTGGAACGAGCAAATGCATTTTCTTGAAGGCGTTGAATTATTTCGTTATTTAGCAAATCTTGTAAGTTTCTGTACGTTCGTAAAAATTCTAAGTTAATAAATTTAATTTCGCAGTATAAATATATGGGAATGAAAGTTTTCAAATTTGGTGGTGCATCTGTAAAAAATGCCGAGGCAGTTAAAAATGTTGCTGGTATTCTTCAACAGTTTAGTGAAGAACAGTTATTTGTTGTCGTTTCTGCAATGGGCAAAACGACCAATGCGATGGAGAACATTGTGAGTGCTTTGTACGACGGAGATAAAGGGGTTTTTCGTGAACTGGTGGAGGAGCGAAGAGCATTTCATGTCAGAATTATGAAGGAACTCTTTGAAGATCAAAACCATTCTGTTTACACCGATGTTCACGGGATTTTTGATGAATTAATTCAAAAAGAGGAGGATCCGCTAGCACCTAATTATGATTTTCAGTATGATCAAATCGTCGCTTATGGAGAGGTAATTTCAACTAAAATTATCGCAGCATTTTTACAACTTACGAGAGACGATGTAATCTGGGGCGATTCGAGAACCTTCATAAGAACGAATCATGATTATCGTGCTGCCGAGGTAGATTGGGAGAAGACGACGCAGTTGATTGATGCGTTTCGTGCCTCAAATACGGATAAAAATGTGTGCATCACACAGGGATTTATCGGACATACTGAAGAGAATTTCACAACTACACTTGGTAGAGAAGGCTCTGATTTTACTGCTGGGATTATTGCATACTGTACAAATGCTCATAGTGTCACAATTTGGAAGGATGTTCCTGGTATGCTGAATGCTGACCCGAAATGGTTTGATAATACGGTGAAATTGGACCGTATTTCTTTTAAAGAAGCGATCGAACTGGCGTATTATGGAGCTTCTGTTATTCACCCAAAAACAATTAAACCGCTTCAAAACAAACGGATCCCCCTTTTTGTCAAGTCATTTGTTGACCCTTCTGCTCCAGGAACTATTATTCAGGAGTCTACGGAGAATGATCACTTGATTCCATCTTTCATTTTTAAGGTGAACCAGGTGTTATTGTCCATTACTCCAAAAGATTTTTCTTTCATTGTCGAGGAAAATTTGAGTGATATTTTTGGCAAGCTAGCATTGGCTGGTGGGCATATCAATATCATGCAAAATTCAGCTGTGAGTTTTACGGTGTGCCTGGATATCGAAGATCTACGGCTCAATAAATTGGTTGACTTACTCAGCGAAGATTATGTCGTTCGCTACAACAGGGGCTTGGAATTAGTTACGATCCGTCATTTCGATCAAGCGACAATCGATCGGGTAACTAACCACAGAGAAATTCTAATGGAACAGAAAACAAGACATACAGCGAGGATCGTGATGAAAAATGTATAAGACAAATTGCTAAGGGTTGCACAACAATACTGGCTTCAACTCTAAAATTTGAAGGAGTTTGAAATTCTATTCTTCGGGATGATTTCTTTTCCTCATAGCCGCTTTTTCAGCCTGTTTCTTTTTCCATTTTTCTAGGGCATATTGCTGCATGTCTTCCACCTTGTCTTTTTCGTCTACAATTTCAAACCCGAGCAATGTTTCAATAATATCTTCGAGCGTTGCAATTCCATCCATCCCGCCGTATTCATTAGTAACTATTGAGATTTGCTGTCTTCCTTTAATTAATTCCTCCCACGCTACAAAAAGTGTTGTGTCTTCCGAGAATGTAATCACTTCATTACTCAGGTCTTTCAGTTTCAATTCAAATTTGTCTCTTGCTAATAGCTCAAACACATCAGATCGAAAAACAAACCCAGTAATATGATCATGTGTCTTATTAAAAATTGGTATTCTCGAAAAATGTATGAACTCTTCGTTATCCATAAAGTCCTTAAGTAGCATCTCTTCATCTGCGACAACTGCAACTGTTCTTGGTGTCATAATCTCGGAAATCTTAATGCTTTTCAACCGAATAAGATTCTGAATAATCTGGTTTTCTTTCTCGCCAAAAATACCCTCTGCAGTACCAATACTCGCCAGAGCGGAAATTTCCTCTCGACTTGTACTAAGTTTCTGTTTTTTTCTCGCCAATAATTTAGTCAATAATGCTGAGAGGAAAACAAGCGGATAGGTAATTACTATCATGCCACTAACAATTCGAGCTGTAAACCCCATTAATTCTCTGCTGTAATTGGCTCCTATAGTCTTCGGAATGATTTCGGTAAATACGAGAATTAAAAGGGTTAAGACAGCAGAAACAATTCCAAAATAAGCATCTCCAAAGACTATTGTCGCCTGGGCACCTACACCGGCTGCTCCAACGGTGTGAGCAACCGTGTTTAATGAAAGGATTGCTGAAAGAGGTCTGTCAATATCTTTTTTTAAATCGATGAAGATTTTTGCATTGCTGTCTCCTTTGTTTGCTTTTGCTCTTAAAAAAGAAATGGGTGTGGATAAAAGTACCGCCTCCATAATTGAACAAAGTGCCGAAGTGAATAATGCGATGAATAAGTAAACTAATAAAAGAAGCATTTATAATAATTTTTGCTAGTAGAGTTATAATCTCAATTTTACATTCAAGTTTAAGATAATTTTTTCAAGCGCCCCTATTTTTTACTTTTTTATGTGCTCTCTTTTGAGATCTGAGAAATTAAAAATATACTGGAGATATAAGGAGACAGTCAGTTGACTTTACATCAGAAAAGGCGGTATTTTCTAATTTCTTTTATTTCGTCGAGTTCTTAAACGTTTTTACAGTTGTTCTTTTCTTAATGTATATCCTTCTGATGAATAAGGATCAGTGAAAATGATGGCTGAGTGCACATTATTAAGGA
>P_1C_Liq_1_UnCtyDRAFT_1000174_pt1 | contig 14798 bp, 10 predicted proteins | sample Pon1CUnioCityCA_2_FD_10230 | JGI IMG/M metagenome (IMG submission 10230) | reverse complement strand
AAGCCGGTGCTGAACTGCACATTGTGCTTTCTGGTATTAAACGAGCCATAACTATTGCTAATGCTGGCCTGAGCACTATCCTGAACCGCTCGTGTAGAAATGTTCATGCTGGCGCCAAAAGCTCCTGAACCATTGGTAGAGGTTCCCACACCGCGTTGTAACTGAATTTTATCAACTGATGAGCTAAAATCCTGTAAATTCACCCAAAATGTGCCCTGGCTTTCCTGGTCGTTATAAGGAATCCCGTTAAGTGTGACATTGACGCGTGTCGCATCGCTACCTCTTACCCGAATACTGGTGTAACCTATGCCATTTCCGGCATCAGAGGTTGAAACTACTGCTGGCTCATAACTCATCAAAATTGGGATATCCTGTCCCAGGTTTCGCTTTTGTATCTCTTCGCTTTCAAGATTAGAATGGGTAATCGGTGAATCAGCATCAACCCTGATAGATTGCACTAATACTTCATCCAGCGTTTCCGGGGCATCAGCCAGATCAACATTTAATTCAAGATCATGATCTAGGTCAATATCGATTTCTTTTCTGTTTCCAAAAGCAAAAACGATAACATATTTACCCTTTGGTAAAGTAAGTCTGTAGTTTCCATTTTCAGCTGATTTGGTGTTGTACGGCTCACCTTTCGCATAGATGAGCGCATTTGTTACAGGTTTCTGGCCGTTTGTTACTTCACCGCTGATGGTAAATTCTTGAGCTTGGGTCAATCCGGTTAATAAGATAAAGATGGAAAAAATGACTACTTTCATTCGATTAGATTTTTTCGAACGAAAGGGGTAAACATTCGCTGTTAAACAAAAAAACCTGATGTATTGTTTACATCAGGAGTGCTACCTTATATCAACTTTAATAAAAAGCTGACGTGTTTCCCTTGGCAACATTATTTGCCCAGGTTCAACGGGTATGATCTCAGCCCAGATAAAAGATCGGGGCACCCCTTTTGAGATAATACAAATATACAAAATGTACTTGGATTTAATATATTTTTCTAACTTTATAAAAAAATCTATGAATTCAAGAATACTTTTATCTAAGATACTTTTTTTCAGCTTTATTTTCACTCAGGCTCAGATAACCGTCACTCCGGAAAATCCTACTATTTCTGATAATGTGACCATCACTTATGATGCAAGTCAGGGAAATGCTGAGCTCACAGGTGTATCACCGGTCTATATCCATACAGGCGTGCTGACGACAGATAGTCAAAACCCGTCGGACTGGTTTTTTGTAAAAAATGATTGGCCGGTCAACACACCGGATGTAGAAATGCAAGATATGGGCAATAACATCCATCAAATATCTTTTCAGATCGATAATTATTATAACCTACCTAATGATGTAACTGCAACAGACCTGGCTATGGTATTTAGGAATGCTGACGGTTCTCTCGTTGGTCGTGCATCAGATGGTGGTGATATTTTCTACCCGATCTTTCCTGATAACCTGAACGATGACTACGTTTCTCACAGCTTAAACGGTAATCAACTGGTCATTCAGTCGACCCAGCATCAATACACTGTGCAAGCCTACGCTGATGATATTCTCAAAGTAGGATTTTATGGCGATATCAATGCAAGCATTGACGACAGCTCTAAAGCTGTTGTTCTGCAACCCTCTAATAATGGCAATGTAAATGATCTTTCAGATAAGTTGATCTATCAAAACGGTACTAATAAAGTAGTTGTAGAAAAAAATCCTATCACCTTCAAGTTGGTGCGAAATACAGATACGATCCTACGTCATGCAGCAGGATTCTTTAAACAGGGCAATGGCACAAGTTTAAACCTGTCCATTTCTTCTGATGAAGCGTTTCATGGTAGTGGCATGCGAGCGATAGATCAAAATTTACGAGAACAAAATCTAGCTATCTATAATCAGGCCAACTATGCTTATGATCAGGGAGCTAAGAACCTGAACTTCAATGTGCCGTTCTTTGTCTCCACTTATCCTTATGGTTTGTATTTTGACCATCAATTCCCATCGGATATTGCTTTTGATCAGGTAGATGATCAAATTAACTATAAACTGGAAGATGGACAGTTGTCGTATTTTCTTCTCGCGGCCGATAATATTCCGGACGTAATGGACGATTATGCGCAATTAACCGGATATCAACCATTACCACCGCGATGGTCATTAGGGTATATCCAGTCAAAGTTCGGTTATCAATCAGAAACGGANACCAGGAATGTGGTGAACCAACTCCAGGCAGAGAACTTTCCAGTCGATGCGATAGGTTTAGACCTGTACTGGTTTGGGCAACCGGATGAAATGGGAAATTTAAACTGGGATAATTCTGCATTTCCTACGCCGATAGATATGATTAGCGACCTGGAAAATGACGGCGTAAAGACCATCCTGATCACGGAACCGTACATCACTTCCAATTCAACGAACTACACATCGGTTATCAACAATGGTGATGTGGGCGTAAATGCACAGGGAAATGCTTATATCATCAATGATTTTTGGGCGGGAACAGCTGTTCTTCTGAATTTGATGGACACATCAACACAAGACTGGATGTGGAACTTTTATAAAGACAGGATTAATGAAGGAGTAGCAGGTTGGTGGTGCGACCTGGGCGAGCCGGAGAACCATCCATCTGATATGTTCCATAATGGGCAAACCGCGAGGGAAGTCCATAATTATTATTCGCTGGATTGGACAAAAATGCTCTACGAAAAATATGAGACCGATTTTCCTGATCAGCGCATATTCAATTTGATCCGCTCCGGTTATGGTGGATCACAGCGTTATGGAGCTTTGCCCTGGTCCGGCGACATCAATCGTAGTTTTTCCGGAATGGCCGCACAGATTCCTATCATGATCAATATGGGTTACAGCGGATTAGCTTATATGCATTCTGATATCGGCGGATTTACCGGCGGTGGCATGAACAGTGAGCTCTATACCAGATGGATGCAAATGGGTGCTTTTAGCCCGATCATGAGAGCACACGGAGAAGGAATCCCGACAGAACCAACGGCTTATCCACAACCTTATAAGGATATCGTACGATCCTTTATCGAGCTACGGTATGAACTGTTACCTTATAATTATTCATTGGCGATTGAGAACAGTTTGACCGGTGCACCCATGGTCAGATCCATGGATTATCATTACCCTAATATGGATGGCATGAGCGAAATAAATGACCAGTATCTATGGGGTAGGGACTTTCTAATCGCACCTGTCTTAACACAGGGAGCAACCTCAAGGTCTGTTGTATTTCCTAACGACCCTAATAATTCGCAAAATTGGATTCCTTATTTTTCTGATGGAGATCTACAGAACCCAATAGATGCTCCAATAGATACGATGCCCATTTTTGTTAGAAATGGCGCAATTATACCACATACTGATCTTGTTCAAACTACGGATGACTATAATGGCGATCAGATTTCATTTCATCATTACAAATTAAGTGACGGTCCATCATCTTGTACATTTTATAATGATGATGGAAGCTCAACAAATACCATTGAGAACGATCAGTACGAAACTATTACGGTGGACGGTTTTAACACTGGTGGTGCCATATCTTATGATCTCGCGCATAGTGGAAGTTATCCTTCCATGCCTACAAGCAGAACCATAGAATTTGTGATCAAGGCCGCAAATAGTACAGCCATAGATTACGTAGAACTAAATGGCAATAATATACCCATTTATAACTCAGAAACAGCATATCAAAATAATATGCCGGCGGTCTACTACAATGAGACTAGTAATGATCCGCCTAAGGCTAAGTTTACTTGGAATAATTCTAATACCAATTTAACATTTTTCCTAAACACATTCGGTACAGACAATAGCAGTGCAGAAGATTTAGTAATCTATCCAAATCCTGCAAAAGACAAGGTCAACATCCAATTATCAGAAAGCTTGAACTCATGGAGTAGCCTTAAACTTTATAGTATGAACGGCCAAGAAGTGCATAATTTTAGTAATTCTGATATGAGTAGAACTTCCTCCAGGCTCGCACTTGATCTTCCTAAAAATATTAGCAATGGCGTTTATATTCTGAAAATCAACGGAGAAAAAGGAAAACGATCAGCGCAATTAATGATTTCCAGATAAGAGATCTTCTGCCTGTTTGATAGAAGAGTTGATGGCCTTTTGCATGTTTTCAGCTTCTTTCTTCAACTTGTCCAGGTCTTTTAGTGCTTTTTTAAGAGAATCTGCCTCTCTGGTTTGAATACCCTGATTGATCTGTTCGGCGGTAAAGGTGTTGCTCAGGTTTTTCATCCAGGTCATCATTTGATCGTGGGCTTGCTTAAGGTCTTCTTTAGCGGCCTGAACTTTTTTCGATTCACTCAAGCTATCTTTCTTTTGTTCCAGCTCGCTGATCATATCATTTATCTTGCTCATTTTAGGCATGACGCTATCATGAATGGCAATGGTCTTCTCCATTTTATCATCAAAGGTTTTAACTTCTTTGGGCGTTTCTTCCTGGCAACTCGTGATGAGAATAATGCTCACAAAGAGCATGAGAAAGTATTTCATTGTTTTAATGGATGTCATCTTATTAAGTTTTAAATGGTTTCATATTGTTTTCCGGGAAGCGGTCTTATCTTCCCTTTCAGCTCCAAATTTAGCAATATTGATGCTAATTGATGCCCTGGGATATTGGTTTTTATCACCAGATCATCTAATTCTTCTTTTCCGTTCTCAGCCAGGGTGGAGACTACTTTTTTCTCCTCTTCGTTCAGGTCGACAAAAAGGGACTGTTGTTTGCCTGCTTTCTCCTTTTCAATGTCCCAGTTTAGGAGATACACGATGTCGGCAGCAGAGGATATCAAATGCGCTTGATGTTTTTTGATCAAATTATTACAGCCTATGCTATACCTGTCCTTTGGTCTTCCTGGCACCGCAAAAACCTCACGGTCATATTGGTTGGCAAGATCAGCCGTGATAAGAGATCCTCCTTTTTCCGCGCTCTCAATAACTACAGTAGCTTCTGTAATACCAGCGATGATACGGTTCCTTTTCACAAAGTTCTTTCTATCAAAGTTAGCATCGGATGTAAAATCGGTTATAAGCCCGCCGTTCGCTTCTACAGAAGGAACATATTTAGCATGGACCGAGGGATAAATCTTGTTAAGTCCATGACCCAGGACGGCGATGTTCTGTAAATTATTATCCAGCGCGGTCTTATGGGCTGTTATGTCGGTACCAAAAGCAAATCCGGAAACGATTACCGGGTTTAAAGGTGCCAGGTCCTCAATGAGCTGCTGGCAAAAATCAATTCCTTGCGCGGTGATCTTGCGAGTACCTACGATACTGATCATAGGTTTGTTCTTCATGTCAAATTCACCTCGATTAAAGATCAATATTGGCGCATCCTGGCATTGGTTCAGTCGTTTTGGATAGTCTTTATCCTTAAAGTACCATATTCCAATTCCTTCTTTTTCAATAAAATCCATCTCTGACTCCGCATCTGCTATAAGATTGGTTTTTGATATCTCATGGACCAGACCATCGCCTATTCCATCTATAAGGGAAAGGTTCTTAGGCTTTTCCTTAAAGACCGCTTCCGCAGAGCCTAATTGATTGATAAGCTTTCTGGCATAAATATCCCCTATTTTATTAGCTTTCGTTAGTGCTAATGCTGATAATATCTCACTTTTGTCCTGGATCATTTGAGATAAGAATTAATGAGGGATCAGGTTTTATCATCATCCTCTATTTCTTCCTCAGCCACTTTGACAGAGGCCTCTTTTTTCATCTCTTTCCCTATATAGATCAATTTGTCATCTTTTTCAACTGTTATTTGCTGACTGTCAGAAGGGATGATGTCCAGTTCACCGCTTTCCGCTCTTTTCACGAATATAGGTATCAGCTCTGGATCCGTCTTACTTATCTCGATCAGGCCATTATAATGGTCATTTGAGTTAAGGTCTATCTCATGGATGTTTGGATATCTCCTGGTAAGGTTGACCAGCTTGATGTAATCATCAGTATGGGAGAAAAGCCCTTCTTTAGGATTGTTCTCCGGGTTCTTCATTTCATCTGAGGAGATCACCCTGAAAGTTCCATTCTCGCCGAATTGCTTTTGGAAGTTTTCTATGGCCTTTTTGTTTACCGCGGTGTTACCGGTAAGTGCCATCAGGTAACCAATGTCGTTCAGCTCTATGTTGTTCATCAGGTCATCTGAGAAAACATTGGCAGTAAATGCCTCTAAGCCCATTTTCTTTGCCTCTTCTATGTTGTTCTTGTTGTTATCTACAATGACCACGTGCCTATCATTATCCTTCAGGTATTTAGCGATCAGTCTGGAAAAAGTTGAAGAGCCGATCACAAGGATACCTTTTGAATCTCTTAGATATACACCTATTAATTTGGCAAATGGTCTTGCGGTCGTTGCGTTAAGCAAAACCGTACCCAGAACGATCATGAACACCAATGGCGTGATCAGGTTAGCGTCTTCCACACCTTGGTTGACCAGCTTTAACCCGAACAAAGAAGCAATACCGGCGGCTACGATACCGCGTGGTCCTACCCAACTCACAAAGAACTTTTCCTTGAGCAATAAGTTGGATTTTATACTACTTAAGAACACGCTCAACGGACGGATAAGGAAAACTATGATGGAGAACAAGATGAGCGATTGCCAGTTGTAGACAAGCAGTAGGTCCTCTAAGTTAATATTAGCGGCCAGGAGGATGAACAATATTGATATCAGCAACACGCTTAGGGACTCTTTAAAATATAACAGGTCTTTCAGGTTGGGTAAATTAGAATTTCCCAATATTATTCCCATGACGACTACCGCCAACAGGCCGGATTCTTTTGCAAAATAATCCGCCAGGACAAAAACACCAAGGACGGTCGCCAGGGTGAAGACGTTCAATAGATAATTAGGAATGACCTTGTTCTTAATCATCAGTTCAAGTGCTTTGGCAAAGGTAAACCCGAAACTAAACCCGAAAAGCACGATCTTTCCAAACTCCTTGATCGCTTCTAAGGTGTACTCTTCTGCCTTTTCAGCAGATATGAACTCAAAAACGAGCACAGCGAACAATGCACCGATGGGATCGATAAGTATTCCTTCCCATTTTAAAACGGCTGACACATTTTGCTTTAAAGGAATGTTCCTAAGAATAGGTGTAATGACCGTAGGTCCGGTCACGATGATCAGCGCGGCGAACAAAGTGGATATTTTCCAGCTCACGCCCAGCACGAAATGTGCGGCTATACTGCCTCCTAAGAAGGTTACCAGAACACCTATGGTTATCAGGTTGATGATAACCGAGCTGATGTTCAATACCTCATTCCTTCTCAGGGTTAAGCCACCCTCGAACAAAATGATACTTATGGCTAGCGAAACAAAATAAAAAAGGCTCTCGCCAGGAAACAGACCGCTTTCTCCATTCCAAATAGGCTCCAGCAATTTAGCGCCATCATCCGTATATAGTGTAGAGATGGGTCCGGCAAGAAGACCTATGAGTATAAGTGGTAGAATAGCAGGTATTTTAAAACGCCAGGCCACCCATTGAGCCAATATTCCCAGTATGATGATACCCGCTAGTTCAACCATGATGATTATTTAAAAAATGGTCCTGATGCTATTTAAGGAAGTTTGCAATTTACGATAGTTTTACTAATTTGCAAGCTCAAAAATGGAGATACATAAAATAGAGACCGGTAACTTTAAATTAGACGGTGGTGCTATGTTCGGCGTTGTGCCAAAGGTGCTTTGGTCCAGGACAAACCCAGCAGATAGCAACAATATGATAGACATGTCGGCAACTTCGATGTTGATAGAAAATGGTGATCGTCTGATATTGATAGATACTGGACTCGGCGATAAACAGAGCGAAAAATTCTTTAGTCATTATCATCTTTGGGGAGATTTTTCCCTAGAAGGTTCCCTTAAAAAACATGGTTTCCATCCAGACGATATCACCGATGTTTTCATGACGCATCTTCATTTTGACCACTGTGGTGGCAGTATCAAATACAGTAAAGATGGCAAGCAACTAATACCTGCTTTTAAGAATGCCAGGTTCTGGACAAATCAGGAACATTGGGAATGGGCGACTCATCCTAACGACCGTGAAAAGGCCTCTTTCTTAAAAGAAAATCTTCTTCCCATGCAGGAATCGGGTCAATTACATTTCATCAAAAGGAAAGGGAACCGTCAATTCGTTGAGGAATTAGGTTTTGAAGTCCTTTACGTAGATGGTCATACGGATAAACAAATGATCCCTATTATAGACTACAAAGGTGAGAAGCTCGTTTTTGCCGCTGACCTATTACCTACGGCCGGTCATGTGCCTTTGCCTTATGTGATGGGATTTGACACAAGACCTTTGCTAACGCTTAAAGAAAAGAAAGCCTTTCTGGATGAAGCCACACAAAACAACTATCTACTATTTCTAGAACATGATCCACACAATGAAGTCATCAATTTAAAACAAACAGAAAAAGGGCCTAGATATAACAGGACATTTACCTTCAACGAACTCTTTAAATCCTAATCATAAATAAATACACGAATCAAATGAGATCAAACAAACGCTTAATCACCTTATTATTATCGATCATCCTGGTAAGTTTTGTCAGTTGTGGCCCAACAGGACTGGTCTTTGAAGCTGAAGAGATCGATCGCTCAGCTAATGGCCTTGAAAAAAAGGAAAAACTTTCCGAAGAACAACTCAAAAGTTGGTATCATGCTGACATCCTAAACGATACCGTTCCGGGAATGAGCGTAGAACGCGCTTACGATAGTCTTATCCGCCAGCAAGAAGGCGACACTGTGATCGTAGCCGTGGTAGATAGTGGCGTAGATATAGCTCATGAAGATTTGAACGATAAAATTTGGAAAAATCAAGATGAAATTCCCGGCAATAATAAGGATGATGATCAAAACGGTTATATTGATGATGTTCACGGCTGGAATTTCTTAGGAGATATCAACCATGAGAACCTGGAAATGACACGTATCATTCGTGACTATGAAGATCGATTTAAAGGAAAATCGAAGGACGAGATCGCTGATGAGAACCATGCAATGTTCGAATCCTATAAAAGAGCTCAGGAAGAATACAAGAAAAAGCTACAACAAGCTAGGAGCCAAAAAACCTATTATACAAATATCTTACAACAATTAAAATCTGCAAGGCAAGCTGTTGCAGACTCCATTGGCCATGAGGATTTCACCTTAGATGAAGTGAAAGCTCTAGAGGCAAGTTCACAAGAGCTTAACCAAAGTAAGAATTTCCTTGTCCAGGTGATGAGCAATGTAGGAGACGATTTGTCTGAAGCAGAGGAACAATTACAGCGAGGCGTTGATTACTTTGGTGATCGCGTAAAATACCATTACGGGAAAGAACTGAACGCGACCGCTGATAGAGGTGATGACCCGGATGACTTTGATGACACAGAGAACTATGGCAATAATGATGTAGATGGTCCTAAGCCTAAAGAAGATGTAGTAAAACATGGGACACACGTTGCCGGGATCATTGCTGCAGAAAGAAATAATGATATCGGGATGAACGGCGTAGCTTCCAATGCTAAGATCATGGCGATCAGAGCAGTTCCAGACGGTGATGAATATGATAAGGATATCGCCTATGCCATAAGATATGCGGTAGATAATGGCGCAAAAGTGATCAATACCAGTTTTGGAAAGTATTATTCCACACATCCAGATTGGGTGATCGATGCCATTCAATATGCTGCTAAGAACGATGTCCTTATCGTAAATGCTGCTGGTAATGAAGGAATAGACCTTGATGAAAAACGTGTTTATCCAAATGACCAGACCCCAGATAATGCAACAGAAGTTGCTGATAATTTTATAAACGTTGGTGCCATTGGTCCGCAAATCGGCGAATCGCTTGTCGCTAGTTTTTCAAACTATGGAAAGGCAAATCTGGATATCTTCGCTCCGGGAGCCAGCATCTATTCTACGGTTCCAAATGATGAATATGAATTTCTACAGGGAACTTCCATGGCCGCGCCAGCAGTTTCCGGTATTGCTGCGATGATACGTTCTTACTATCCTGATCTAACCGCTACTCAGGTAAAACAAGTGATCATGAGAAGTGGCATCAAATATGAAGAAGAGGTTATTCTGGGCGGAGACCCTCAGAACAAAGCTCCATTTACTGAAATAGGAGTCACCGGCAGATTTTCCAATCTATACAATGCATTGATCGAAGCACATAAAATGAGCAACGAATGACAAGAACTAAAATGATGATGATAACAATTGCACTGATGTCCATCGGTACTTTTGTTTATTCACAGAACAATACGGAATACTGGCAACAGGAAGTAGAATATGAGATGATGGTCGATATGAATGCTGAAAAGCATCAATATCAAGGTGAGCAAAAGTTAGTATATCACAATAATTCACCAGATACGCTTCATAAGGTCTTTTATCATTTATATTTTAATGCATTTCAGCCAGGGAGTCAGATGGACGTTCGTTCCAGGACCATAAAAGACCCCGACGACCGCGTTGGTGATCGGATAAGTAAGTTATCAGAAGATGAGATCGGTTACATCAAAGTAAATCAACTTTTACAAGACGGTGAAAATGTGCAACGTGAAGTTGTAGGTACAGTGCTGGAAGTAGATCTAGCAGAACCTATCTTACCTGGAGAAAAATCTACCTTCAACATGAAGTTTAACGCTCAAGTGCCACTTCAGATAAGAAGATCAGGTAGAGATAATGAGGAAGGCATCGAGTTTTCCATGACGCAGTGGTATCCTAAGATCGCAGAATACGATTACCAGGGTTGGCATGCCGATCCTTACATCGCTCGAGAATTTCACAGCGTTTGGGGCAGTTTTGATGTAAAGATCCGTATGGACAAGGATTATACCATCGGTGCCACCGGTTATTTACAGAATCCTGAAGAAATAGGTCATGGTTACACCGATGAGAAGGTCAAGCCCAAAGGCGAAAAATTGACCTGGCATTTTAAGGCACCTAAGGTATTGGACTTCACTTGGGGCGCGGATCCAGATTATGTTCACGATACGCTGGAAATGGATAATGGTACGATCTTACATTTCTTTTATCAGGATAAGATCAACAACAAAGAGAATAAAGGCACGCCTATAGAAGAAAACTGGCAAAAATTACAGGCCAAGACCAAAGCGCTTTTTGAATATTATAATGAACACATAGGTGAGTATCCGTACAATCAGTATTCTGTTATTCAAGGTGGCGACGGTGGTATGGAATACCCGATGTGTACCCTTATCACGGGAGAAAGGAACTTTGAAAGCCTTGTAGGTGTAACTGCCCATGAGGCGGCGCATTCCTGGTTCCAGCATCTCTTAGCCACTAATGAAACCAAACATGAATGGATGGATGAGGGTTTTACAACTTACATATCCGTCCTGGCCGAAGACAAAGTGCTGGAGCAGAACAAGGAATTTCCACTGGAAAGAGCTTATTCTGTCTATAGACAATTAGCCACATCTGGTGTAGAACAACCGCAGACAACCCATGCTGACCGATACCGTTACAACTTTGCTTATGGAGCTTCTGCCTACTCTAAAGGTGCAGTATTCCTTTCTCAATTAGGTTATATCATAGGGAAGGAAAACCTTGAACGTACACTAAAGCGATATTATGAGAAATGGAAGTTCAGGCATCCCACGCCTAATGATTTTATACGCGTAGCAGAAAAAATATCTGGAGCCGAGCTGAGCTGGTATCTTGATGAATGGACCAAGACCACGAACACGGTAGATTATGGAATAAAAGACATACAAGTCGATGTTCAGGGCAGACAGACGATCATCACCCTGGAAAGGATCGGGCTCATGCCCATGCCGATAGAAATAGAGGTCACCTTAGAAAACGGATCAAAAGAAATGTATTATCTACCCTTGCGGATCATGCGATGGGAAAAATCAGGAATGGATAATGTAGAAGATGACTGGGCCTGGGCTTTCCCTACTTATAAGTTGACGCTTCCAGTAGCTAATTACGCGGTGCAAAAAGTTGAAATCGACCCGAGTGGAAAAATGGCAGATGTCAACTTAGATAATAATATTTACGAAAAAGAATCGGCTGAAAAAGAAAATACAGAAAGCGAAAATTCTGATAATTAATGTGTTAAAATGTAATGGTTTCCTTTGATCTTCGACAGATTAGAAAAAAGAGTTATGAAACCAAATTACCTTTTAATTTTATGTTTAGCCATCTTATTAGGAACAGCTTCAAATAGCTATTCTCAAGTAAGGATTCTGGAAGTCAACAAAACAACAGATGTAGTTACATTAAAGAATTTTGGCTCAAATGCACAAAACGTAAGTAGCTGGTGGTTTTGTTCGCTGTTCAATTATATGCAATTATCAAATTTAACCGTAGAAAGTGGTGACTTGATGCTTATGCCGGATGATACGGTTACTTTATCAGGATATTCTTTAGCAGATACTGAAGCTGATCTGGGTTTATATGAAAATGGTGCTTTTAGTTCTTCTAGCGATATGCGTGATTTCCTACAATGGGGAAGTGCCGGTAATGGGAGAGAAAATGTTGCTGGTTCAGCAGGTATATGGAATGCAGGAAACTTTCTACCGGATGCATCAAGCTATCAATATACCGGAGATGGGACACAAACCGGAATTGCCTTTTGGACAACCCTTTCTTTAGATGATCTTGAAAACGAAATAACAGTAGATATTTCTCCAAATCCTGTTGTTCAAAATTTAAGGATACAGCAGAAAAACGCTCAACTTTTAGGTGTTCATGTTTTTAATTTACAAGGTCAACTGTCCAAAAGAACTTTTATAGAAAATAAAAAAGCTAGCCTTGATCTTTCTGCTTTAAGTTCAGGTGTTTACTTTGTAAAACTGATCGATGCTTCTAATAATACTTTTACGCAGAAGATAGTTAAGCTGTAAGAAAATTATAGAGAGAAACAAAGCTATAAGCTATCATATTTAACTATAATAACATTTTAAGTATTTCGTTTAATGCTTCAAGGGTTATTTTTATTTTCTAGCATTAGATAAAATGTTCATTTCTATTTCTTGGAATGACGCTGATAAGTTGTGATTATAGTAGTTTAGCTGAAAATCAAACCGATTCAAGCGAAAAAGGAATCATTCCAAAAAAACATTCCTTTTATAATACTAAAGGACATGATGAATTATTAGCTACTTACAGAATTTCTTTACAACAAGATAAAGGGAAACATTATTCTCAAAATCTTAGGAATTACTGCATTTTTAAATTATTGGCGACTGATTTTTACAATCAATCTACTCAAAAAGATAGATTGTTTATAGCGAATGAATTAGCAGAACTTAAATACGCAACTCCTAATATTGATAATTTCTACGCATTAGTGATGTATCTATTAGAAAACGATAAAATTGATATCGATCAAGCCAAGTCGTTGTCCAATACTTTTGAAACTAAAAACAAAAAGAATATTAAAAAGGTTTTCAAGGCAAAGCCTGAACAAAGACAAAAAAAGTTGAATAAAATTGATAAAGGTCGCACAGAAATTCTCCTTTTCGAAAGACAGCAAAGAATGCTGAAGAAGAGAAAAGAGTTTGAGTCAAATTAAATAAAAAAACCGCTAAGCATAAGCCTGGCGGTTTTATTAAACTATTAGATTAAACTTAATTAGTATATAGTCAAATATCTAATTACGAATTACCTAAAATCATTTTTAAGTATGAATCTCTTTTTGCTTTGACTTCTTATTCTTTTCAATCTTATTATTATACAAATCTATTATTGGAAATATGAGATCATAATCATTCCAATTCAAATTTCCATCTATAAGCTTAAAATTCAAAAAGTTTTCCTTTTGTAAATATTTTCGAATATATGGATTAGACGAATTTTTCAAGAAAGATTCAAAATCAACTTTTCTAATAATTCCGTCATTAAATTTTAATCGGATAATATAATCTACTAAGTGTTGAGCGGAGATTATTTCCAAATTATCCATATTATCAATTTCATCTCTATGATCAACTTTTATTTTCATTTTAGTCTTTTTTTAGCGTGAACATGAACATGATTATCTTCGTTAGAGTAAAAAAACCGCTAAGCATAAGCTTGGCGGTTTTTTCTAATTTCTAAAATCTCAAATTTAATACCTATAATATTCCGGCTTAAATGGACCTTTCTGCTCAACGCCTATGTAATCAGCCTGATATTTTTCCAGATCGGTTAATTCTGCACCTATTCGTTCTAAGTGTAAAGCGGCTACTTTTTCATCCAGATGTTTAGGTAGCATATAAACTTTGTTCTCATATTTTTCTCTATTGTTCCAAAGCTCCATTTGTGCTAAGGTTTGATTAGTAAATGAATTACTCATCACAAAACTTGGATGTCCGGTAGCACAACCTAAGTTGACCAATCTTCCTTCCGCTAATAGAATAATATCTTTTCCTCCAACGGTATATTTATCAACCTGTGGTTTGATCTCTACCTTCGTATCACCATAATTTTCATTTAACCAGCCTACCTGGATCTCATTATCAAAATGACCAATGTTACAGACAATTGTTTTGTCTTTCATTGCTTTAAAATGCTCAGCTCTAACGATGTCTTTATTTCCGGTTGTAGTAATAACAATATCAGACGTTTCAACAACGCTTTCTAATTTTTTCACTTCAAAACCGTCCATAGCGGCTTGTAACGCACAAATTGGGTCTATTTCCGTTATTGTTACAATAGCGCCGGCACCTCTAAAAGAAGCTGCTGTTCCTTTTCCTACGTCACCATATCCGCAGACCGTTACGCGTTTTCCGGCTAACATTACATCCGTAGCTCTTCTAAT
>P_1C_Liq_1_UnCtyDRAFT_1000172_pt1 | contig 14803 bp, 9 predicted proteins | sample Pon1CUnioCityCA_2_FD_10230 | JGI IMG/M metagenome (IMG submission 10230) | reverse complement strand
TCTGATGCAGAGATCCGCGAAGATGCATTTCTATTCGGTGAAGCTGCAGGGCGTGTTGTCGTTACGGTTAATGAAGATAACGAAGATGCATTCATTGAATTCATGATGAACCAGAAAGACGTGAAATACACCCTTCTCGGACATGTAACACAGGGTAAAATGGTCGTAGATGATGAACACTACGGTTTCATTCAAGAAGCGAAAGACATTTATAACAAAGCGTTAGAGGAACGTATCGAGGCTTAAAAGCAAAATCATTTGCTTAGCAATTAAAACCGTTCACTTTAGCGTGAACGGTTTTTTATAGTCTTGCGTCTGCTTTTCGGGGCACTAAGACAAGCAAAACTAATCCGATCGCAAAGAAGATAATGATAGATAGCACTGAAGCTCTTAAGTCTCCAGTAAGGTCTTCCATTAAGCCAAAAAAGAATAATCCAATCACAATACCGATCTTTTCAGACACATCGTAAAATGAAAAATAAGACGCATGATCCTTTGTTTCTGGCAAGAATTTAGAATAAGTTGATCGCGCCAATGCCTGCACACCCCCCATAACAAAACCTACACCTGCTGCTAGAAAATAAAATGTCATCGGCTTTTCAATAAAGTAAGCCCAGATACACAGTGCCACCCAACCCGTGACAACCATCGTCAAAGTCTGAAGATTACCTATCTTCCCCGACACCCATGACATTAAATACGCGCCTCCAGCACCGAGTAATTGTATCAGCAAGATTGCAATGATTAAACCAGTATCTCCTCCACTTTCCCCCCAATAGATCTCTTTCTTGGCAAAAACAACAGCCATCAGCATGACCGTTTGTACTCCCGTATTAAAGAAAAAGAAAGCGAGTAAATAGCGCTTCAACCTGCGCGTTCTACGAAATTCCTGAAATACCCGTTTTAGTTCTTTAAACCCTTTCCAGATATAACCTTTTTCTCTTTTCTTGTGATACACATTATGGGGTAATCTGTTGAAGGTGATCTGTGCGAAACCAATCCACCATAGTCCGACCAGTACAAAACTCCACTTTGTATAACTCTCATCGATAAACATAATTATCGACAAACAAACGACAAGTAGAAGCATGCTTCCAAAATAACCCATTGAAAAGCCGCGGGCTGAAATTTTATCGTGATCTTTCGGCTCAGCTATCTCTGGTAAGAAAGCATTATAGAACACAAAACTATGCCAGAAACCAATACTTGCTAAAAAAATCGAGAGCATCCCCCATTCAACTTTTGCGGGACTAAACCAAAACAAAGAAATACAGGCTAGTGCGCCGAGGTAACAGAAAAACTGCATGAACCGCTTTTTATTTCCCGTAACATCGGCTATTCCAGAAAGTAGTGGTGACAACAAACTGACTAACAAAAATGAAGCAGCCAATACGTACGAGAACAACACGGAATTCGAGATGGAAGTGCCGAAAAATTCGACCATCACATTTTCGCCCTCCTTTAATTTCCCACCAGCTCTACCGAGTGATTCGAGATAATAACTTTCAGTAACATTAGCATAAAAAATCGGAAAGATTGCGGAAGAAATCACGAGGTTATATACTGAGTTCGCCCAGTCGTAAAACACCCACCCTTTAATGATCCGTTTATTTCCTTTTTCCATTACTAGTAGTTGATGAGTTCCACTAAAGTATCTTCAAAACGTTGAGGAGGCAAAAAGTTTTGTTCAAGACCAGCGTCAAATGGCACTGGTGTATTGAGCGATGCCACTCTTTTAATTGGTGCATCTAAATACTCAAAACAATTTTCATTGATCTGAGTGACGATTTCAGCTCCTACCCCACCAATTTCGCAATCTTCATGAAGTACGATGACTTTACCTGTTTTTTTGACTGATGCAAAAATAGTTTCCGTATCTAATGGAGACAGTGTGCGCAAGTCGATTAAGTCTGCTGTAATATCCGAGTGATCATCCAACGTTTCTAAGGCCCAATGAACCCCCATACCATAAGTAACCACTGTGAGGTCCGTACCTTCTTTGACAAGACGCGCTTTACCAATCTCCGTAGTGTAATATTGGTCGTGCACATCTTCCTTAAGACTTCTGTACAAATACTTATGCTCGAAGAAAATTACTGGATTAGGATCTTCGATGGCCGCCGCCAATAATCCTTTGGCCTCCCCTGGGAAAGCTGGATAAACGATTTTCAAGCCAGGTGTATGAAAGAACCAGGCTTCGTTACTTTGTGAATGAAAAGGCCCAGCAGCCACACCAGCACCCGTAGGCATACGAATAACAACATCTGCATTTTGTCCCCATCGCCAATGGATCTTTGCGAGGTTATTGACGATCTGATTAAATCCACAAGTTACGAAATCTGCAAACTGCATTTCAACCATCGCCTTCATCCCCTTAATAGAAAGTCCGAGTCCAGCACCTAAGATAGCAGACTCACAGAGCGGTGTATTGCGAACGCGATCTTTTCCAAATTGATCTACAAATCCTTCGGTAACCTTGAATACTCCTCCATAATCAGCAATATCTTGCCCCATCAATACGAGTTCTGGGTATTGCTCCATGGATTGTTTTAACCCATCTGAAATAGCATCTACAAATCGCTTTTCCGAAGTATGAGATGAATGAGGGGATTTTACTTCCTGAACATGCGCTTTAAAAAGGTCAGCGATTTCTTTATCTGTATCAGGCGTTACATTTGGCTCGGCATAAGCCTGATCAAGTCCATCCTGAATTTCAGTTTTAATTTCTTTGGCAAACCGTTCGATCTGTTCGTCATTTAAGATCCCTTCCTCTTTCAAAAAGAGTTCAAAATTAATTACTGGATCTTTTTTATTCCATTCATCCTGAATGCCATCTGGATAATATTTCGTTCCCGAAGCCTCCTCGTGTCCGCGCATCCGAAACGTCATGCATTCCAATAAAAACGGTCGTGGTCGTTCACGCAGTGAGTCGGAAATCTGGCGTACAGCACTGACTACTTCGAGAATGTTATTTCCATCTATTTGGTAAGCATCCATACCATATCCAATTCCTTTATCTACGAATTGCTTACAATTAAATTGCTCATTGCTCGGTGTCGATAAACCCCATTGATTATTTTCAATCGTAAAGATCACGGGCAAATCCCATACAGATGCAACATTCAAGGCTTCGTGAAAATCACCCTCACTTGCACCACCATCTCCAGTAAATACGAGCGTAGCTTCTTTATTATCCTTAATGAGATTCGAAAGTGCTATGCCATCTGCAATTCCCAATTGAGGCCCTAGATGCGAGATCATTCCTACGATGTTGTAATCCATTGTCCCAAAGTGGAACGATCGGTCTCGACCTTGCGTAAATCCATTCATTTTCCCCTGGAACTGCGAGAAGAGTCGGTTTAAGGGCACATTTCTGGTTGTAAAAACACCCAAATTACGATGCATAGGAAGCATCACCTCTTCATTGTGCATTGCGTAGGTAGTTCCAACGCTTATGGCTTCCTGTCCCCAGCCTGAAAACCACTTCGAAATCTTACCTTGCCGTAACAGAATTAACATTTTCTGTTCGATCAATCGGGGTTTTAAAATCGCTCTGTAAATCGATACCAACTCTTCATCCGAAAAATTCGATCGATCATAGTCTATAAATCGTTGCTTAAGCGTTTCCATTTTTACTCACTATATTTTGCATAGCAAACTTAGCATTTCTCTAACAAATGTTGCGCTATCACGTTAAAATATTCAATCCAAGACAGGAGCGCTAACAACTGACACTGCAATGCGCACAAAAATGACGTTCCTATTATATTGACACATAGCGCCATTTATTTTCGTTTTTTCATTTTTGACACCAAGCCTAAACACTAAACCAACTCTGTCATCTAGAACTACCGTTTCACGTTACACTTTATTTTCAGGTCCTCAAACGTTGTTAGAACTTAAACAACAACGTATTTTTAAAGGTGTAAAAAATATTACGAATACCCTCTGGTGGATATTGATCATAAAACCAGGCCATCGCGTATTTCAATGTAAATCGTCTAAATATTTGAATATTAATCCCCGCCTCAGTCGAAACTCTGAAATCCTTCATACGCATTAAATCAGGTTGGTAATACCCCATGAAGTTAACATTAAGGTTATCATGGATCGGCCAGCCAAAAGAAACAACAGTATTCAAGCGATGATGACGATTAATAATCGCTGAAGTTTCCTCTTCGTACTCGCGCATATAGTGAGCACTCAAGTGTAGTTTCAAACTGTCTTCATTGGCTTCCAAAACATGTAATCGCCCGCCTAGTCCCATTAAATATCGACCTCTGATATTAATTATTGTGTTGTACTGCGCTTGAACAAAAGACTCCACATCAAATGTTGGTGAAAGCGAATAAGCATACCTGAAGTACTGAAAACCATCATTCAAGACTTTCGTTTTATTGAAAACTGTCAAATTGAGTGCGTTAACGGACATTATCGAATGATTGCCTCTGCCCCACTGAAAATGGGAGCTATTCTGTGTCTGAATTACGTTGTTAATATTTTGAACTAGATTAAATCCAAGCTCCACATTACCACTCAATCCATTATCCAAGGAGTCCAAACGAATACTTTCTGTGTTCACCACAGACTGGGCTTGAGCAACAATTGTTAACAACGGCAACATAAAAAGACTAATTGAGGCCTTAATTATATATTTTCTCCAGAATACCATTTGGATCGTCTATCTACGGATTTAGTTTCTTTCCAAAGAAAGTAACAATTATATAAAGCAAGCCAATGCCAATGGGAAAAGTAACATACCAGGGCACGGAATTTGCTGCAGGTATAACACCAATAAGAAGCGCCACTCCCCCGACTGTCAAAGCATAAGGCATTTGCGTTTTAACGTGGCTAATATGATCACATGATGTAGCCAGACTACTCAGGATTGTCGTATCGGAAATAGGCGAACAATGATCTCCTAAAACAGCTCCGGCTAACACTGAAGCAATCGTGTTGTACATAATCCCCATTGTGGCCACGTCAGGGTCACCGCTTGCAACAGCGTAAGATAAAGGAATTACCAACGGATACATGAGTGCCATTGTACTCCATGAAGACCCCGTCGAAAATGCTATAAAAGCAGACAAAACAAATGTCAGCGCTGGAATAACCCAAACCTGTGAAAAATCATTACCAAAGAACGTTTTGAGGTATTCTGCAGTACTCAAGCTCTCCGTTACTCCAGCGAGAGACCAGGCTAAAACAAGTATAGCAATAGCTGGCATCATGGTATTAATACCAACGAGTACAGCATCCATGGTGTCGCGCAGACTCATAATTCGTTGACTAATCGTGAGCACAATTGCTGCTAAAAGACCACTCAAGCTAGCCCATAAAAGAGCGACGTACGAATCGGCATTACCGATGATAATACCGAGCTTTTTGAAAAAACCTGAATCAACCCCTTCTTGCTTTCCAATGTTACTCCATACCCCGTCAGACAAATCATAACCACCCGCTATTAATTCTAATCTCACAGTTTCAAAACCAGTATAGACTAGCCCTATAAATGTTCCTGTAATCACAATAAGAATCGGTACTACCGCATTAAAAGCTTTTCGCGAAGCATTTTTGACTGGTTCAAACTCCTCCAGTTCTTTATCTGTTACCGTATCCTGGCGAACTTCTCCAGCCATAGCACCGCGTTCCTTTTTTAACATCGGTCCGAAATCGCGTTGTTTATACAGTAGAAAAAACACAAAGAACAACGAAAATATAGGATAGAATGAATAGGCCAACGAATCCATAAAAATACCATAAGCGCTTTGGGTAATTTCGACACCCTGTTGTGACTCAATTTTAGAGACACCATCGGAAATGTACGTTAACTCAGCACCAATCCAAGTTGTGATAAAAGCAACCGCTGCAATTGGGGCTGCTGTAGAGTCGACGATATAGGCTAATTTTTCACGAGAAATCTTCAATCGGTCCGTTACAGAGCGCATGGTATTTCCAACTACCAACGTATTCGCATAATCGTCGAAAAATATAGCAATACCCAAGAAATAAGTCGTTAACATTCCAGATCGACGGTTTGTAGCAAATCGTACCAATCGATCCACTACACCTTGCATCCCCCCATTCTTAGAAATGATCGCTACAATGGCTCCAATAATAACTGAAAATAGAATGACTGAGACATGCCCTGAATCCAATAATGCGTTGATAATATAATGATCTAATACAGTTAGAAAAGCAGCGAATATACCAGATACACCACCCGTATAAAATCCAATCGTAGCAGCACCGATAAAAATACCTAAAAAGAGCGAGGAGAGCACTTCTTTGAACAATAATGCCAGAACAATGGCTATTAACGGCGGCAAAAGTGAAAGCCATCCGGGAATAACAGTAGGCTGATCGTAGGATATATTACCATTTTGAAAATTTACCTCATCGCTATTTAATACGAACGTACCGATGAGTTTCCCCCCATCATTGCGAAGCACAACCGTATCTTTAGCGATAAAGAGAGAATCGCCCTTAACGGCTTCAGTTACTTCTACATTGGTTTCAACACCCTGAAGAACGACCTCAGGAAAATGCACCTGTTGCCCCATGACATCAGCTATCATGAACACCATAAAGCAAACCAATAAACCGCGCAAAAAATGTAGCATGTAAGAACTATTGAATGCTCGAATATAACCAAATTTACAGAAGTAAGAAACGCTGTGCACTAATTGATCGTTATTCTACTTTATTTTTCGTATTTTTGCGGGAATTTATTTACAAAAAATAAGTTCATTATGCCTTTGCTAGATATAAATACGGTAAAAGAAGGACTAACCTTCGACGACATCTTACTCGTCCCCGCTTATTCGGAAGTTTTACCAAAGGATGTTCAACTCAAAAGTAAGATCACAAGAAACATAGAAGTCAATGCTCCAGTGGTATCTGCAGCTATGGATACTGTTACGGAGTCGAGTTTAGCGATTGCTATTGCTCAAACTGGTGGTATTGGAGTGGTTCACAAAAACATGAGTATCGAACGTCAAGCACTGCAAGTTCGCAAAGTCAAACGCTCCGAAAGTGGTATGATCATAGACCCCATCGTTCTGAGTGAAGAAGCTATCGTGGAAGATGCACTTCAATTGATGCGCGAGAATAAAATTGGTGGTATCCCAGTAGTTGACGAAAACAACACCTTAAAGGGCATTGTGACCAATCGCGATCTCCGCTTCGAGAAAAGGCACAAACGCCCTATTCGAGAGGTAATGACTCGAGAGGACATTATCACCACCGACGATGGCACTGATTTGTCCACAGCTGAAGAAATTTTACAAGAACATAAAATCGAAAAGTTACCCGTAGTTGATGACAACAATAAATTAATTGGTTTGATCACCTACCGGGATATTATAAAAGTACGACAACACCCAAATTCCTGTAAAGATCAATTTGGACGTTTGCGCGTTGCAGCCGCTGTTGGTGTTACTGATGACACAATGGACCGGGTAGACGCCCTCGTAAAAGCAGGGGTCGACGCCATTGTAATTGATACTGCACACGGTCACACGAAAGGCGTAACTGAAAAATTAAAAGCCGTTAAAGCAGCATATTCAGATATTGACGTGATTGTAGGAAATATCGCCACAGCTAGCGCTGCAAAATTTTTAGTAGATGCAGGAGCTGATGGCGTAAAGGTAGGGATTGGTCCCGGCTCTATTTGTACTACACGCGTCATCGCAGGAGTAGGTGTACCTCAAATTACTGCAATTAATGCAGTAGCACGAGCATTGGAAGGAACGGGAGTCCCCGTTATTGCCGACGGAGGAATTCGTTATACTGGTGATATTGTAAAGGCCATAGCGGCAGGTGCCGATACAGTTATGGTCGGATCTATGCTCGCAGGAACGGAAGAATCACCTGGTGAAACGATAATATATCAGGGTCGTAAATTTAAAGCATATCGCGGCATGGGTTCTATAGAGGCGATGGAACGCGGTTCAAAAGACCGCTACTTTCAAGCGGATGAAGAAGATTCCAACAAACTTGTACCTGAAGGAATTTCTGGACGTGTACCTTACAAAGGACACCTCAAAGAGGTCATCTATCAAATTATCGGTGGTTTGCGTTCCGGGATGGGATATTGCGGCGCCGGCTCTATCCAAACCCTTCAAGGTGCCGAATTTGTACGCATCACCAATGCTGGTATGTTGGAATCTCACCCCCACGATGTTTCAATTACGCGCGAAGCACCAAACTACAGCTTTAAATAAATCGTAGCATTTAACAATATTTTGGCTGATAATTCGTATCAATTGCCAGACGAATTTTTATTTTCGTAATCTTAATTTTAGGAAAAATAAACAAACAATGAAGCAATTATTCATTACAATACTGATTACCCTGCCACTATTGGTGTATGGACAAAAGAATAACAATGCTGTTGTCATGAAAGTCAACGGAGAGCCAATAACGAAGAAGGAGTTTCTACAGGTTTACCTCAAAAACAATGATGATCCAAAATATGACAAAGCGAGTCTTGATGAATACATGGATTTGTTTAAAAAGTTTAAATTGAAGGTAGCTGAAGCTGAAGCTCTCGGCTATGATACGATTCCATCCATTCAAAAAGAACTTAAAGGTTATCAACAACAATTGGCGCGTCCTTACCTTGTGGATTCTTCAAAAAACAAAGAGCTCGTGAAGGAAGCCTACAAGCGTATGAAAGAAGAAGTTCGTGCTTCTCATATCCTCATTAAAATACCTCCGAGTGCACCTCCGAAAGATACATTGGAAGCTTATAATCGCATCATGGAAATGAAGAAACGTATCGAAGATGGCGCTTCTTTTGAATCGGTAGCCACTGGAAAGAACGGTTCAGAAGATCCATCGGTAAAACAAAATAAAGGTGACCTCGGATTTTTCACAGCTTTTCAAATGGTTTATCCCTTTGAATCTGCTGCTTACAACACCAAAGTTGGTGAAATTTCTAACCCTATACGGACCAAATATGGATACCATATCGTCAAAGTAACCGATAAACGGAAAGCACGAGGAACGATTACAACAGCTCACATTATGGTTGCCCTTCAAAAAGATGCTGGCAAATCTGATATTCAGGCTGCTGAACAAAAAGTGAATGAAATATACCAAAAACTAGAAGAAGGTGAATCTTTCGAACAATTGGTTAAGCTCTATTCTGATGATCGCGGGTCGAAATCCAAAGGTGGTCGTCTCCCCGCTTTTGGGTCTGGAACCAATCAACGTATGGTACCTGAATTCGAAGAAGCAGCATTTTCGCTTGAAAACGACGGTGATTATACCAAGCCTGTCAAAACTGATTATGGCTTTCACATTATCAAACGTTTAAACTATGAACCCTTAAAAGCTTTCGATTCACTTAAAAGCGAGCTTCAAAACAAAGTAAATCGCGGTAGTCGTGGTCAAAAAACACAATCGTCTTTCATCCAAAAGCTGAAACGAAAAAATAAGTTCAAGGATAAAAAAGGAAAACGTATAGATTGGTTTTATGAAAATGTTGACTCTACGATCTTTGAAGGAAAATGGGAAGCGCCTCAAATCAATAAAAACAAATGGATGTTTAAATACAGAGGTCGCAAATACACAATGCAAGGGTTTGCCAATTTTTTAAGTGAGGTTAAAAGAGCAAACCCAATTAACATGCAGGCATTTATCAATCGTCAATACAACGATTGGCAAAATGAACAGATCTTAGCTGATGAAAAATCGCGATTAAAAGAGAAGCATCCCGAATATCGGGCTTTACTTCAAGAATATCACGATGGTATTTTGCTTTATGAAATCATGAAGGATAAAGTTTGGGACCGCGCCATCAAGGATACATCTGGATTAGAAGCTTATTTTAACAAACGTCAAGACCGCTATCAATGGCCCGAGCGTTATCAAGCAACTATTTTTTCTGCTAACGATCAAGCAAAGCTTGATACTGCACTTGCGCTCTATAAAGTGGATACGATCAATTTGAGAGGTATACTAACGATTGTGAATAAAGAGTCGCAGCTGAACTTATCTGGAGAATCTGGTAAGTTTATACCCGAGCGTCATCCACTTTTGAAAGGGCTTTCATTGAAAAATGGAGTGAATGGGCCATTCAAAAAAGAGGATAAGCATCACCTCATCATTGTCGAGGAAGTCCTGGAACCTTCCACGAAGTCACTTCAGGAAGCAAGAGGACAGGTGATTCAAGATTATCAGAATTTTTTAGAAAAGACATGGATTAAAGAACTCAGAAAGAAACATACGATTGAAGTCAATGAAGAAGTGCTTTACGGCCTTGGAGATTAGCGTTAATTTTAAACGATTGGGGAAGGTTGCCTTAACAGGCAGCCTTCTCGTGTTTTTGTTTTCATGTTCTTCGCTCCAATCTGAAAATGTTATTTGTAGTGTTGAAGATCACCAACTAACAACTTCGACTTTAGAAGAATTAATGAACTATTACGCTGATGAATATAGCCCTGAACATCTACGGGAACGCGTTATTGAACAATGGGCTTTTCAAAAACAGATCGAACTGGCCATTGAAAAACAACAACCCCAACAAAAGAAATGGAATGAATTACAAGGAAGAGATGAACTTACGGACTTACACCGTTTCGATTTAGAAAACAATTATATTGCTCAACAACTTGACTCTTCGGTAAGCGATCAGGAAATTCAAACTTACTATGATAACCACCGCGAGCAATATAAAAGTAAATCCTATATTGTCCATGCTTTGTATATTCGTATCCCGGATAGTATAGCTGAGCAAGTGCCTTTTGCTGATCACTTTCTGTTAAAAAATGATAAAGATGAACAGCTCATACAACAATACGCTAAACTCTATGCTGAAAATTTCTATTTTGACCGCGATAAATGGATTTATTTCGATGACCTTACAAAAGAGATACCCATGAGTGATAACAAGAAACAAAACCTCATTCTACAAAAGGGTGCCTCTATTTTTCATGTCGATAACTGGACCTATTTTATTAACGTCATTGATTATCGATCCAAATCCGTATCTTCCCCGTTACAAATTGAGAAAAACAATATTAAGAAACGAATTTTAAAACGTAGAATTAACACGCTTCGTCAAGAAGCAAAAGAAACAATTGCAGAAAATGTCAAAGAACAATATCCTCTTACTATTCATTAGTTTATCATCGCTTCTTCCGTTGCACGCTCAAATCGTCACCGATGACGGCGCATCATCCTCTGAAAAAGTGATTGACGAAATCCTTGCTCAAGTAGGTGACAATATCATTTTGCATTCTGATATAGAAGCACAAAAACTTCAAATGGAAAATAATACTGAAGCGCCTGGAGGGAGTCAAAACCGCTGTCAAATCTTAGAAGAACAGCTTTATCAGAAATTATTATTAAATCAAGCACAGATTGATAGTATCGAGATTACAGACGAGCAAGTAAATGCCGAAATGGAAAATCGATTGCGGACAATTGAACAACAAATTGGAAGCCGTGAAAAGTTGGAAGAATTTTACGGGAAAACGTATACACAGATTAAAAACGAATTCCGTGACATCATTCGCGATCGGATGTTATCTCAGGAAATGGAAAGACAGATCACCAAAGATGTAACTGTGAGTCCAGAGGATGTTCAACGCTTTTTCAAGAACATACCAGAGGATAGCGTTCCTTATATTAATGAAAAAATAGCCATCCAACAAATAGTCATTTATCCTAAAATCTCTCAAGCCAGTAAAAATGCAGTTATCAAAAAACTGAAAAATTGGCGACAAGACATTATCGATGGAAATCGTTCTTTCTCAGCTGTGGCGACCATACATTCCGAAGATCAGGGAAGCGCTAAAAAAGGAGGTAAGATTGAAGCCACGCGTGGAATGATGGTTAAACCTTTTGAGGCTGCAGCCTTTTCACTCGAAGTGGGTGAAATATCAGATGTTGTAGAAACCCAATACGGTTTCCACATCATTAAGCTTTTGGATCGCAAAGGAGACGACTACACCATTCGCCATATCCTACTTAGCCCTGAAGTTAGTAGTGAGGACCTTTCAAAAGCGGCTGCGCTCATCGATGAATGCCATGCGCGATTAAAACAACATGAAGTCACCTGGGAAGAGGCCGTTAAAGAATACTCCGAAGATGACAAAACACGTCGAAATCAAGGGAATTTAACGAACCCTTATTCAGGTGATCAATATTGGGATGTATCCAACATTAACCGTATTGACCCGCAAATATTTGGCTTGGTCAACAATCTTGATGAAGGCGAAATATCTGAACCTGCACTTTATACAGATCAACAATCGCGAAAAGAGGGCGTGCGCATTGTGCGTATTAAAAACCGCATCGATCCGCACGTCGCGAATCTCGATCAAGATTATAGTTTTATCAAAAAAGCGGCTAAAAACGAACAAAAACAACGTGTCATACAGGACTGGGTAAAAAGTCGCGTTCGAAAAACATATATCCGTCTGGACGACAGTTATGACAACTGTGATTTTGATTACGAATGGAAATAACTACTTTTAACCCATAATTTAGAAATTATGTCAAACGTCGAGGAAGTTGATCAACTGGTCAAAAAATATAAATTACTCAAAAAAGAGATCCACAAGGTTATTGTTGGCCAGGATGATGTAATTGATGAAGTATTAATCAGCATTTTTTCCAGAGGTCACTGTTTACTTGTTGGAGTGCCTGGGCTGGCAAAAACACTCTTAGTAAACACCATTGCTAAATCCTTGGGGCTCAGCTTTAATCGTATTCAATTTACACCCGATTTGATGCCTTCGGATATCATAGGGGCAGAAATACTCAATGAAAATCGCGATTTTAAATTTGTAAAAGGCCCCTTATTTAACAATATTGTCCTCGCTGATGAGATTAATCGTACACCTCCAAAAACACAAGCTGCGTTGCTCGAGGCCATGCAGGAAAAACACGTTACCGCAGCCGGGCAAAACTACCCCCTTCCTGAACCATTTTTCGTGCTGGCAACACAAAATCCCATTGAACAAGAAGGTACGTATCCTTTACCCGAAGCACAGCTTGATAGATTTATGTTCAACATTTGGGTAGACTATCCTTCCTATAAAGAGGAAGTAGCTATTGTTAAGGCGACAACAACGGATCAGGATGTATCGGTCGAGCAAGCGATGACGAGTGATGACATTATGAGATTTCAAAAGTTAGTACGTGAAATACCTGTATCAGATCATGTGTTGGAATATGCTGTAAAATTGGCTGCAAAAACACGTATCAATGATTCAAGTGCTCCTGAAATTACAAAAAAATTCCTGTCTTGGGGAGCTGGACCAAGGGCTTCACAATACCTTATTATCGGTGCTAAATGTCATGCTATGCTACAAGGGAAGTACACACCCGACGAAGCAGATGTCAAGGCCGTAGCGAAACCTATTTTGCGTCACCGTCTCGTTCGGAATTACAAAGCAGAGGCTGAAGGTTACTCAATGGACAAAATTATTGAATCACTGCTGTAGTGAAATACATAAAATTCATACCCTTTTATTATACGACAAACCATTCCCTGTCGTTATAAGCACAAATTAGGCGAATTCCATGCGATCTTACGCGCTTCTCTTATTACTCATTTGTCTTTCTAGCCAAGCTTTTAATCAAAAAGCAACGGTTCACGGTAAGGTCGTAGATAAAACGAATAAAGGCTTTCCCGATATCCGTGTAGGCCTTGCCTCCGATTCTAGTTGTAAGACAACCACCAATTTAGACGGAAAATATACCTTGAAAGTTCCCCCTGGAAAAAACATACTCGTCATAACTTACGACGACAAGCAAGAATCAATTGCTTTTTCAATAGAACCCGGTGAACGACTGCGGCTTCCGAAAGTCAAATTGGAGATCCAATACTTTACTGAAGTTTCGATCACTGGTCAACGTCGAAAAGGACAGATTGACGATTTACCCGCTATCGAAATTGAACAAATTCCTGGTCCACAAAGTTCCGTAGAAAATTATCTCACGCTAACCACAGCTGCGGTTTCTAACAATGAATTGACGAACAACTACAACGTACGCGGTGGCAGCTATGACGAAAACCTCGTATATGTTAATGGTTTTCAAATATACCGCCCCTTTCTGACACGAACAGGACAACAAGAAGGAATGAGTTTTATCAATCCAGCTCTAGTTGAAAACATTGCTTTTAGTGCCGGTGGTTTCGCCGCTGAATATGGAGACCGTCTGAGTTCTGTATTAGATATTCAATATCGAAAACCAGATGATTTTCGAGGTTCGTTCAATGCGTCGCTTCTTGGAACATCCATTCATGTAGAAGATGCTGTTACACCTCGATTCGACTATATGGTAGCTGGACGTTATCGCGATCAGTCTTATGTACTCAATGCCTTACCGGTAAAAGGAGCATATCGGCCACGCTTTTATGATTTTCAATTTTTGACCAATTATGCCATTACTGAAAACCTTACCTGGAGCGTCCTTGGCCATTTCTCATCTAACGACTATCGATTCGCTCCTCAGACACAAGAAACGCGTTTTGGAACCGTCAATCAAGCACTGAGTTTCCGTGTATTTTTTGAAGGTGAGGAACTCACACGATTTCGCACAATTACTGGAGCAACATCTTTGAAATGGGATCTGAACAAACGGACAAATTTAGCTCTCTACGCAAAAGTTTTTAATACAGATGAGCGCGAAACATTCGATATATTAGGTCAATATTTTATTAATGAAATTGAAACCGATCCTGCCAAAGAGGAGTTTGGTGATTCTATTGGAACGTTGGGAGTTGGTTCATTTTTAGATCATGCAAGAAATCGACTACAAGCCACTATTTATTCGCTTCGCC
>P_1C_Liq_1_UnCtyDRAFT_1000170_pt1 | contig 14855 bp, 15 predicted proteins | sample Pon1CUnioCityCA_2_FD_10230 | JGI IMG/M metagenome (IMG submission 10230) | reverse complement strand
ACCCGCCATGATCCGCATCATGGTGGTCTTGCCAGCCTCGGTCAGGCCCAGCAGCACATTGAACTCACCGCGCTCGAAGGTGAGGTTTATATCGTTCAGGTAAACCTCACCACCAACGGTGCGGTCGACCCCCTCAAGGACCAGACTCATTACGCAGTTGCCCTCTTCTGGTTCTGGCCGGTGAACCAGGCGTCCACCCGCTCACGCTGCGAGGCATCGAGCATCAGGCCGAGCTTGGTGCGCCGCCAGATGGCATCCTCGCAAGTCATTGCCCATTCACACTCGGCAAGATATCGCAGTTCGGCCTCGTAGAGATCGGCACCGAAATGCTCGCCAAGATCCTCCAGGGCGTTGGCGTCGCCCAGCATCCGCTCGACGCAGGTGCCGTAGTTGCGGGCCAGGCGCCATGCCATGTCGTCCGGCAGCCATGGCCGCGATTTGCGCAGCGCGGAGAGATAGGCGTCGAAGTCGCCATCGGGGATATCACCACCGGGCAGCGCCGAACGACCGGTCCAGTCGGTGATGCTGGCATCCAGCAGGGGCGCGATGCGATCCACTGCCTGCCGCGCCAGCGTGCGATAGGTGGTGATCTTGCCCCCGAACACCGAGAGGAGCGGGGCCGCCTTGTCGTCAAGCTCGAGGCTGTAGTCGCGGCTCACCGCCGAGACATCCTCCTCCTCGGACTCGTCATACAAGGCGCGGACACCGGAGTAGGTCCAGACCACGTCCTTCGGTCCAACGCCATGCTTGAAGTAGCGGTTGACCGCGTCGCAGAGATACTGGATCTCCTCGTCGCTCGCCGTCGCGTCCGCCGGGTTCCCCTCATAGGCCACGTCGGTGGTGCCAATGAGCGTGAAGTGCTGCTCGTAGGGGATGGCAAAAATGACGCGACCGTCGTCGTTCTGGAAGAGGTAGGAGTCCTCGTGGTCGAACATCTTCGGCACAACGATGTGGCTGCCCTTGACCAGGTGGACGTCCTTTTCGGCCTTCTCGTCCTCCTGGTGCATGGCGCTGCCGAGGAATTTGGCCACCCAGGGACCCGCAGCGTTCACAATCGAACGGGAACGAACATCGCGCACCTCGCCGCTGATGGTGTCGGTGAGCTGCACGCGCCAGTCGTCACCACTGCGCTCGGCGCCCGTGCAGCGGGTGCGGGGCAGGACCTTACCGCCGCGCTCCTCGACATCCATGCAGTTGAGGACCACCAGGCGGGAATCCTGCACCCAGCAGTCGGAGTAGATGAATCCCTTGCGGAGGCTGTCCTTGAGCGGGGCGCCGGCGAAGTGCGTCTGCAGGTTGATGCCCTTCGACCCCGGCAGCTTCTTGCGCCCGCCCAGATGGTCGTAGAGGAACAGGCCCATGCGGATCATCCAGGCCGGCCGCAATTCCTTGACATGCGGCATGACGAAACGAAGCGGCCAGATGATGTGCGGCGCGATGCCCATGAGAACTTCCCGCTCCTTCAGGGCCTTCTGAACGAGCCGGAATTCGTAATACTCGAGATAGCGCAGCCCGCCGTGTACCAGCTTGGTACTGGCGGAGGAGGTGTAGTTGGCGAGATCGCCCTGCTCGACAAGCAGGACCCGGAGACCGCGGCCCGCCGCGTCGCGGGCGATGCCCGCGCCGTTGATGCCGCCGCCGACGACAACAACGTCATAGAAGTCCGTCTGCTGACCCTCGGAAGACACGAGTGCCTCTCCTCCGTTTCGAATGACGACGGCTATATTGCCGCTTCGTAATGTTCGATTTCAAACATACCATCCCCAATCGGGGAGTCAAGCGAACATTTCCGCGCGAAATCAGGGGTCGGTGACGACCAGTCGGCCACCATTCTCGGACAGGATCCGGCGGATGGGAGCCGGGGGCTCGGCGTCGGTGTAGAGCTCGGTCACGCGACTGAGATCCCCCACCCGAACCAGCGCATTCCGCCCGAACTTGCTGTGGTCGGCGCCGAGCAGGATGGAGCGGGCGTTGTCCATGATCACCTGGAGGACCCGAACCTCGCGGTAGTCGAAATCGAGCAGGGTGCCGTCCGACTCAATGCCGGAGATCCCCATCACCGCATAGTCGACCTTGAACTGATTCATGAAATCAATGGTTGCCTCGCCGGTGATGCCGCGATCCCGGTGACGCACCACACCGCCGGCAACAATGACTTCGCAGCCCGGGTTGTCCGCCAGGATGCTGGCGACATTGAGGTTGTTGGTGATGACGCGCAGGCCGCGGTGATCCCGCAGCGCCGATGCCACCGCCTCGGTGGTCGTCCCAAGGGTCATGTAGAGAGACGCCTGATTGGGGATGCGTGCCGCGATCGCCGCACCGATGCGCTCCTTGGCCTCGGGATACAGGATCTGCCGCGCCTGGTAGGCCATGTTCTCGACACTCGACGGCAGGCCGGCCCCGCCGTGGTAGCGGCGCAGCAGTCCGGCGCTGCACAGGGCATTGATATCCCGCCGGATGGTCTGTGAGGTCACGGAGAAATGCTGCGCGAGCTCCTCGACGGAGACAAAGCCCTGCTCCTGGACCAGGCTGAGCATCGCCTGCTGCCGGCGATTCAGCTCGACGGCATCGTCATCGACCGCGATCACCGCTCTCCCCCTTGTTTTCGCTTGTGAACACCAAGCTTGACTTTTTTCGCTCGGATTTGATCATACCGGTTTGGAAGAACGGCGCAATCATGACGGAGGAGAGCAGCGGAATGGCTGAAAACAGCGGCATCCTGGCCATTGATCAGGGCACGACCAGCTCAAGGGCGATCGTGTTCAACCTCGAAGGCCAAATCATCGCGACGGCCCAGGAGGAGTTTCCCCAGTACTATCCGCGCAGTGGCTGGGTTGAACACGACCCCCAGGATCTGTTGAACACCACGGTGGACACCTGCCGCCGGGCCCTCAAGGCGGCCAAGGCCGCCGGGGTCCATGCCCGCACCATCGGCATCACCAATCAGCGGGAAACCACCATCCTCTGGGATCGTGCCACGGGCGAACCCATTCACAATGCCATTGTCTGGCAGGACCGCCGTACCGCCGAGCGCTGCGCCGCCCTGAAGTCCGCGGGCCACGAGCCGCTGGTGGCCGAGCGTTCCGGCCTGCTGCTCGACCCATACTTCGCGGCGACCAAGATCGCCTGGATTCTGGAGAATGTGAACGGCGCCCGGGAGCGGGCCCGAAGCGGCGGCCTCGCCTTCGGCACGGTGGACACCTGGCTGTTGTGGAAGCTGACCGGTGGCCGCAGTCATGCCACCGACGCCACCAACGCCAGCCGCACCCTGCTTTTCGACATCCACCGGCAGACCTGGGACGAGGACCTGCTGGCGCTGTTTGACATCCCGGCTGCCGTTCTGCCCGACGTGCTCGATAGTGCTGCCGACTTCGGTGTGACCGATCCCGAGGTACTGGGCGCGGAACTCCCCATCGAGGGCATTGCCGGCGATCAGCATGCCGCCGTGGTCGGTCAGTGCTGCTTCCAGCCCGGCATGATCAAGAGCACCTACGGCACCGGCTGCTTCGCGTTGATGAACACCGGCGACCAGGCCGTCCCATCCAGCAACCGACTGCTCACCACCACGGCGTATCGCATCAATGGCCGGCCCACCTATGCGCTCGAGGGGGCGATCTTCATCGCCGGCGCCGCCATCCAGTGGCTGCGTGACGAGCTCGGCATCATCGCGCATGCGTCTCAGAGTGAGGGCCTTGCCAATGATGCGGAGGCGGAAGGGCTCTATCTCGTCCCGGCTTTTACGGGCCTGGGCGCGCCCTGGTGGGACCCGAATGCACGGGGTGCCATTTTCGGCCTGACGCGCAACACCGGTGTGGCCGAATTCGTTCATGCGGCGCTGGATTCCGTGTGCCTGCAGACAGGGGACCTTCTGGAAGCCATGGCGGGCGACTCCGGGACAGCGCAGGAAACCCTGCGCGTGGATGGCGGGATGGTCGCCAACAACTGGCTGTTGCAGCGACTGGCCGACCTCACCGGGCTCGCGGTGGAACGGCCGGAGATCATCGAGACCACTGCCTTGGGCGCCGCCTACCTGGCAGGACTCCAGCACGGGCTGTACGATTCCCTGGAGCGTCTGGAGTCTCGTTGGGCCCTGGATCGGCGCTTCGAGCCGGCCATCTCCAGGGGCACGCGCGAGCACGTTGTCGAAGGCTGGCACGATGCCGTGCGCCGGACGCTGACCACCGGCCATTGAGGCGCTATCATGGCGTTTTGAGCGGAGGGGATCATGCAGTACCTGCATACGATGGTGCGCATCAGCGATATCGACGAGTCATTGAAGTTCTACTGCGGGCTGCTCGGCATGGAGGAAATCAGCCGACGCGAGAGTGACAAGGGCCGGTTCACGCTGATATTCCTCGCCGCCCCGGCGGACGTGGATCGGGCCCGTTCCGATGATCGCGCGCCAATGCTGGAGCTCACCTACAACTGGGATCCCGAGGCTTACGCCGGCGGGCGCAACTTCGGCCATCTGGCCTATCGAGTGAACGACGTCTACGGGATCTGCCAGCGGCTGATGGACAATGGCGTCATCATCAATCGGCCGCCCCGCGACGGTCACATGGCCTTCGTGAAGTCCCCCGACGGCATTTCCATCGAGCTGCTGCAGAAGGGTGATGCACTGCCACCCCGGGAGCCCTGGGTCTCCATGCCCAACACGGGGAGCTGGTAATGGCAACCGCCGGCCAGCGCCCCATGGACCATCGACGGCGTGATCTGATCGGCCTGGGGGGCTGGACACTGCTGGTGGTCATTGCCGCGATGGGTGGCATTCTCAGCCCGCCCGGGGAGTGGTATGCCAGCCTCGACAAACCGCCGCTCACGCCGCCGGATCTGCTCTTTCCGGTGGCCTGGACGATCCTCTACGGACTGATGATCGCGGCCGCGTGGCAGGTCTGGCGACGCACGGGCCTGATCGCCGGCCTGGCGGTGTTGCTGCCGTTTGTTGCCCAGCTGGGTGCCAACGGGCTCTGGAGCATTCTGTTTTTCCAGTGGCATCGCCCGGACCTGGCGCTGGTGAACCTGGTCGTGCTCTGGGTGCTGATCGCCCTGACCATGCTGCGCTTCCGGCGTGTGCATGCACCGGCAGCCTGGCTGCTTGCGCCCTATCTGGCGTGGGTGAGTTTCGCCGCCTACCTCAATATCGGCGTTATCCTGCTCAACGGACCGGCACCACCGGCCTGACGCTCCGGCTCCCGGCACCGATCGTTCGCGTCATCCGCGCTCGATGCGTTCCTGCCATTCCGCCTCGGTAAATTCCAGCCCCTCGCGCTCCCAGGGCGGGACCGGGGTGAAGACCTCCACGAGGAAATCGACGAACGCCCGAACCTTGCGTGACAGGTGTCGGCGATGCGGGTAGAGCAGGAAGTAGGCCGAGCTCTCATGGGGATACTGCGGCAGCACCGGCACCAGGTCGCCCCGGCGAATGGCGGGCATGACCAGCCAGGTGGAGAGCCGGGCGAGACCGACCCCCGCAAGGGCGGCCTCGTAGAGCGCATCCGCCGTATTCGCACGAAAGTTGCCACTGACATGCAACACGCGATGCCCCTGCTCGGCATCCTCGAAGGCCCAGTCGTTGAACTGCGACACTTCGTAGAGCGTCAGGCAGTTGTGATCGAGCAATGCCTCGGGCGTGCGGGGCTTGCCGTGGCGCTCGATGTAATCGGGTGAGGCGCAGATGATCCGGCGATTGACGCACAGGCGCCGGGCGATCAACGAGGGATCCTCCATCTGCTCCCGCCACTGAATCGCCACGTCGATGCCTTCCTCGATCAGGTCGACCTGTCGATCAGTGAGTTCGAATTCCACATTGAGCTCGGGGTACCGCTCGAGGAAATCCCGGATCCGCGGCAGCACCTCCACCCGGCCGAAGGCGACCGTTGCCGCCACACGCAGGGTGCCACGCGGGTTTTCGTTGAGGGCAGTGACCGCTTCCTCGGCCTCCTCGATTTCCTGGATGATCCGCGAGCAGCGATCGTAGTACGCGTGTCCGACCTCGGTGAGACTGACCCGGCGTGTGGTGCGATTGAAAAGCCGCACGCCAAGTCGGTCCTCGAGCCGGCGGATCTGCTTGCTCACCGCCGAGGGAGTGAGATCGAGATCGCGGGCGGCGGCGGAAAAGCTGCCCTTGTCCACCGCACGCACGAACATGTGCATCTCCGCCGCTCGATCCATGGTTCACCTTTTCCTCGAGGTCATGAATTGTGTGCCAATAAGCCGGATTATCTCACTTCGGGCACAGAATACCATTTCTCCCAACATCACAGTCGCATGGGAGGTTGCCATGAGCCCTCAGCAAATCCAGAACATGAGCACCGATGCCGCCATTCGCCAGGCCGAAATCATTCGCAGCGCCTACGTCGCCGGCGCCTGTAAATCGATGGTCCGGCGTATCCGGACGCAACTGGCCGACCAGCAGGCCGCCCGTCATGGCCTGCCCGGCCAGCATTAGACCGGCATCAGGGCGCGAAGGCTCCACAGGACGACCATACCGGCAATCAGCGTGGGGATTGTCCCGCGGGTCCGCCAGGCCACCGCACCCGCCACCGCCCCGGCAATCAGCCGGGGCGTATCCAGCGTTCCATCCGCCTGCCATTGCATGAGCCCCGGCAGGACCAGCGCAGCGAAAACCGCCGGCGGCACGTAGTTGAGCCCACGCCGCACCAGGTCGGGCATCCGCAGACCCCGACCGAAGACCAGAAAAGCGCCGCGCCAGACGAACGTTCCCAGACCGATCAGGCCGACCACCCACCAGAGCGGATCAATCGCCGCCACGACGCCCCTCCGCGAGCACGCCCGCGGCAATGCCCGCCAGCGCGGCCAGCGTCAGACCGAGCCCCGCGGGCAGACCGCGCCCGAGCACCGACAGGCTGCCAGCCACCACGGCGGCAATCACGCCGGGCCGGCTGTTGATGGACATCATCAGAAGGGCCAGAAAGATCAGCGGCACGATAAACCCGAGCTCCCAGTCCGGCGGCATCGCCGTTCCGGCCCAGTAGCCGAACGCCGTGGACAACTGCCAGACCACCCAGAGCGGGATTCCCACCCCCAGGAAGAACCAGTGATTGAATCGGTCGGAGTCCTCGGTCATCACCCGGGAGATGGTCAGGGCATAGGCCTGATCGGTGAGGACATAGGCCATCAGCGAGCGCCAGCCCAGCGGCAGATGACGGAAGTAGGGCGCAAGGTGGGCGCTGTACATCAGCATGCGCAGGTTGATGATCAGCGCGGTCAGCACCACCAACGGCACCGCCGCGCCGGCATTGATCAGCTGGATGCTGGCGAGCTGCGAGGCGCCGGCAAAGACAATCATCGACATGCCCATGGTCAGGGCCGGACCGAGACCTGCATCGAGCCCGGCCACGCCGGCCGTGACCCCGAACGGCGTAATCGCCGCCATCATGGGCGCAACGGCCTTCAGACCGGCAGCCAGTGCCTGACGACGTGGTGACATCAGCGCCGTCCCCTCAGGTGATCGGTGGCGTGGTTTCGCTGAAGGAGCGGCGCTCCCGGAGACGCTCCAGCCAGACTGCCACCGCCGGAAAGCGGGCCGGCCATTGCACTTCATCCGCAAAACGGAATGCCACCCAGTCGAGGGCGACGGCGGCGGCCAGATCACCCAGATCGGGGTCGCCGGTGCGTTCCGACTCGACCGTGGCCGCAACGCCTTCCACGGCACGCTGCAATGCGTCGGCGCGACGTCGGGCCAGTGCCGTGCCGGGATCACCATAGCGCCGCTCGCCGATAACGCCGGCGCCACAGTCCAGACAGCCCAGCGCCAGACCCAGACGCGCATGCACGGGCTCCACCGCGTCCCGGGGAATCAGGCGCGGCTCCGGATACCGACGCTCCAGGAACAGCACGATGACACTGGCCTCGGTCAGGACATGGCCGCTGGTGGTCACCAGGGTGGGAACACGACAGGTGGGGTTGACGGCCAGCAGTTCCGGCGGCGAGGCCCACGGATCGACAAAGCGATGAGTCACCCGCTCATCCAGCTGCTTCTCGGCAAGCGTCACGCGCACAAGACGGGCATATGGCGATGTGGGTGACGTATACAGCTCCATGCAACCCCCTCCCTCGACAACCGGGACTGACAGCATAACCCTTCAGGCGGGTTTCAGGCGCCGGCGCCAGCGCGACGTGGACTGACGGACGTTGTATCCCAGCATCAGCAGGCAGGGTGTCAGGATCAGCGTCAGCACGGTGGCGAAACTCAATCCCCCGGCAATGGTGGCCGAGAGCTGGGCCCACCACTGTGTTGAGGGCGCGTTGAACTCGATACTCCGGTTGACCAGATCGACATTGAGCTTGAGCACCATGGGCATCAGCCCGAGCACGGTGGTGACCGAGGTCAGCAGCACCGGCCGCAGACGCTGTGCCGCCGTGCGCAGGATAGCTTCGGGGACCGGTGTGCCCTCGTCCCGCAAAGCGTTGTAGGTATCGATGAGCACGATATTGTTGTTCACCACGATCCCTGCGAGGGCGATCATGCCCACACCGCCCATGACAATACTGAACGGGCGCTGGGTGAGCATGAGTCCGAGCAACACGCCGGCGCTCGAGAGAACGATGGCGGAGAGCACCAGCAGTGTCTGGTAGAGGCTGTTGAACTGGGTGACCAGGATGATGCCCATCAAGGCAATGGCCACCACGAACGCCGTGGAAAGGAACGATTGGGCCTCACGCTGATCCTCGTCCTCGCCCTTGAACTGGACCATCACGCCATCCGGTAGCGGGTCATCGGCGAGGGATGTCCTCAGGGCCTGAATCCGTTCGTCCACCAGACGACCCGCCTCGACATCGGCATTGATGGTCAGAACCCGCTCGCCGTTGATGCGCTCCAGGGTGCCGGTTTTGGGAGCAGGCACGAATTCAACGAAGTTGCTGATCGGCACCTGGCCGTAACGCGTCGGCACCCGCAGCTGCCCGAGGCTGTCGAGACTGCGGTCCTCCACCGGGAAGCGCACCCGGATGTCGACCTCGTCATCGGCATCATCCGGCCGGTAATCCGCGATCTGAACGCCATTCGTGACCAGTTGCACGGCGTTGCCCACCAGCTGGACATCGGCGCCGTAGCGGGCCGCCTTTTCCCGGTCCACGCGCAGCGACCACTCGATGCCGGGGAGCGGCCGGTTGTCCTCGACATCGGCAAAGCCGCCAAGCTCGTTCATGCGGGTCCGAAGCGCTTCGACACCCGACTCAAGCCGGTCCGGGCGTCCGGCCACCTGCAGCTCCACGGGCTTGGCCTGGCCCGGCCCCTGCTGCTGCTCGGTAATCTGCACCCGAATCCCGGGAATATCCGCCACGGCAGCGCGGATATCCTCGATGATTTCTGCAGCGGGTCGACGCTGCGTCCAGTCGACAAAGTCCAGCTGCACAATGCCGATGGCGTCGCGGGCCAGCGATTGGCCACCGGTGCGGGTGGGGTCGGCGAAGGTCCGCGCATAGGCATAGCCGACCTCGTCAAAGCCGGCGAGCCGCGATTCCACCGCGCGCACGAGCTCATCCTTCTCGTGGACGGAGAGGTCACCCCGGGCCTGGACCTGGATTCGCGCATAGTCCGGCTCCGTGGACGGGAAAAACTCCACACCCACGCCAAAACGGCCGTAGGCGATATAGGTGGCCACCACCACCGCGAGCATGAGCAGCAGGACGGTTCCGGGCATCTGCAGCGCGCGCTGCAGGAAGCGGACATAGCCACCGCTGAAGCCGTCGAGCTCGCCGAGATCGCCGCTCTCGGCGATGCGAATGCGGCGATGGTGACTGCCCTGCGTCCCGTCGCGCCGGGCGAACCAGGCGCCGAGCACCGGGATGAAGATCAGCGCCATGGCCAGCGAGGCGGCCAGGGTGACGATCACGGTGATGGGCAGATACTTCATGAACTGACCCACGATGCCGCCCCAGAACAGCAGCGGCACGAACACCGCGAGGGTGGTCACGGTGGCGGCGATGATCGGCCAGCTCATGCGCTGGGCGCCGTAGCGATAGGCCTCCACCGGCGACCAGCCCTCGGTCATGCGCCGCTCGGCCAGCTCCACCACGACGATGGCCGCGTCCACCAGCATGCCCACCACCAGGATGAGGCTGAACAGGACCACGATATTCATGGTGTAGCCCATGGCATGCACGGCCAGGATGCCGGTGAGAAAGGCGCCCGGTATCGCCAGGCCCACCAGCAGCGCAGGGCGCCAGCCCATGGCCGCCACCACCACGATCATGACCAGGACGACCGCGGTGAGGACGTTGTTCTGGAGATCCCGCAGCATGGTGCGGATATCCTCCGAACGATCCTGGAGGTAAGTCACCTCCATGGCCTCGGGCCACTCCGCCCGAATGCCTTCAACAATGCCCCGGACCTGGTTGTTGACCTCGATGATGTTGGCGCCGACGCGCTTGGAGACCTCCAGCGTGATCGCCGGTTCGCCGTTGATGCGGGCGAATTCATCCGGGTCCTTGAAAGTCCGCCGGACGCTGGCCACGTCCTGGAACGTCACCACCCGGTCGTCGGCGACCTTCACCGGCAGACTCAGGACGTCTTCCATGTTCTCGATGACGCCCGGGACCTTGATGGACAGACGCCCGGCGCCGGTATCCAGCGCACCCGCGGCGATCAGTCGATTGTTGCGGCTGACCAGGTTGAACAGGTCGGCATAGGAGACATCGTAGGTCTGCATGACCCGGTCATCCACCGCCACCTCGAGGAGCTCCTCACGATTGCCGCCGATGTCGGCCTCCAGGACGCCGGGCAGGGATTCGATCCGATCCTGCAGGCCCTCGGCGGCATCGATGAGAGCCCGCTCCGGGACGGGCCCCGACAGGGCGACCGTCAACACCGGAAAGAGGGCGACATTGACCTCGTTGACACGGGGTTCCTCGGCGCCCTGGGGCAACTCGGAGCGGGCGATGTCCACGCCCTCGCGAACATCGTCAAGGGCACGGTCGGCATCGAAACCGGCATCGAACTCCAGCAGCACCGAGGCGAAGCCCTCGGTCGCCGTGCCCTTGATCTCGTTGATGCCCTCGATGCTGGAGAGCTCGCGCTCCATGGGGCGCACCAGCAGACGTTCGGCATCCTCCGGCGAGATACCCTCATAGGCCATGGAGACGTAGATCACCGGGATGTTGACGTCCGGCTCGGCCTCCTTGGGGATATTCTGGTAGGCCACGACGCCCATGCCGATCACGAGCAGCAGGATCAGCGTCACCGATCGGCTGCGGCTGAATGCGGCGTTGATCAGCGCACGCACGTCGGTCAGCCTCCGCTGACGGTTGGCATGCCGGCACCCCCGGACGGTTCGGTGGCCAGACCCGGCGAGCCCTCCGCTTCCACCGGATTGACCGTCTCACCCGCGCGAACGAAGCCTTGGCCCACGGTGATCAGCCGGATTCGGTCCGGCAGTCCACTGACCCAGACCCCATCACGCTCGGCCCGGACGATATCCACGGGACGGAAGACCACGCGGTTCCGGTCGTCCACCGTCTTGACGCCGACCTCGCCGGTATCCTCCAGCGACAGCCATGCCGGACTGAGGAAATGCGCCCTCACCGGATCGAGCGGGATGCGGATCGTGGCGCTGACGCCGGCGGGCAAACGGTCGGGGTTGGGAGCACGCACCTCCACACGGAAGGTTCGCGAACCACTCTCCGCGGCATTGCTGATATAGGTGATCTCGCCGCTCAGTTCATCACCGGTGGCCAGGGAGATCTGCGCCTCNCGTCCGGTCTGCACCTTGCGGATATCCTGCTGGGCGACATGGGCGACGGCGATCAGCGGATCCGTGTCGACCAGCCGGGCAACCGTCTCGCCCGCACGCAGATAATCGCCCACCTGGACCGGGCGCGACTCCACCTCTCCGTCGATCGGCGATGCAATGCGGGTGTCGCGGATTTCCTTTTCGATCTCGGCCAGACGTGCCCGGGCCGAGTGCAATGCAGCCCGAGCCTCCTGCACGGCGATATCCGACTGGAAACCATTGCCCTGGAGGCGCTGGGCCGCCTCGAAATCCGCCTCGCGCTGGGCCACACGGGCCCGGGCCTCCTCGCGACGGGCATCGCGATCACCCATCGCGAGTCGCACCAGCGTATCGCCGGCGGCGACCGTGCTGCCCTCCTCGATCAGCACCTCGGCGACCTGACCGTCGGTCTCGGCCCGGAGATCGACGTCCTGATCGGCGCGCGTCTCGCCCTGATTCTCGAGATACCGCTGGACCCGGCTCGCCTCGAAGCGGGCCACCTGCACATCCATAACCGCCACGTCGCGCGAGGCCGGCGCGGTCTGCGCGGCAGACCCGTCGGTGCCGAGCTGGCCGCTGAGCATCCACGCCGCCAGGACCAGCGCAACGGCAAGGGCGATCAAATAGGATTTGAGATTCACGACGCCTCCACTCGGGCGGCCTCCATACGGCGAATCGAAATGCTACAGGTAATCGACAGCGCTGGCGCTGTTCCGTTTGTGACGCAAATCAATCCCGCCCGGATGAGGGCGGATCCGTCGGCTCGTCGAAGTGGTGTCCGAACTTCGCGGCCTTGGTCTCGAGATAGGCATGGTTGTGCGGGTTGCGGCCGGCCAGGATAGGCAATCGTTCGACCACGGCGACCCCGGCGGACTCGAGGCCTGCCACCTTGCGGGGGTTATTCGTCATCAGACGCAGGCGTTCGACACCCAGCGACTCGAGCATGGCCGCCGCGACGCCGTAGTCACGGGCATCCGGCGCAAAACCGAGGGCCTCGTTGGCCTCGACTGTGTCGGCCCCTTCGCGATCCTGCACGCCGTAGGCGCGGATCTTGTTCAAAAGGCCAATGCCGCGCCCTTCCTGACGGAGGTAGATGATGACGCCCTCGCCGGCCTCGCCGATGCGACGCATGGCCGCCTCCAGCTGGGGCCCGCAGTCGCAGCGCTGGCTGAAGAGCGCGTCACCGGTCAGGCATTCGGAGTGGACGCGCACCAGCGGCGCATCGGATGCCGCCGGGTCGCCCATCACCAGGGCGACATGCTCACTGCCATTGGCGGCCTCGAAACCATGAATGCGAAACTCGCCCCAGCGCGTTGGCAGACGGGCCTCTCCGGTCTCACGGGCCTTGGATCGTTCAGCGGTGGGGGCAGCTTGATGCGTCATTTTCGTTACGATATCACGCCCCCCGAGCATGCGGCGCATCAAGGTCGAGGAATGGCCCGACGGGGATGACCCCGGTGGGATTGATCATCGGGTGGCTGGTGTAATAGTGCCGCTTGATGTGATCGAGACTGACCGTGTCGGCAATGCCGGGCTGCTGATAGAGATCGCGCAGGTATCCGGACAGATGTGGGTAGTCGTCGATGCGCCGCAGGTTGCACTTGAAGTGCCCTACATAGACCGCGTCGAACCGCACCAGCGTGGTGAAAAGCCGCCAGTCCGCCTCGGTAATGCCTCCCCCCGTCAGATACCGCTGCTCGCCGAGCACCGCCTCCAGCTCGTCAAGCGCGGTGAAGAGCTCGGTGACCGCGTCCTCGTAGGCGCCCTGGGCCGTGGCGAAACCCGCCTTGTAGACGCCGTTGTTGACCGCGTGGTATGTCCGCTCATTGAGCGTATCGATCTCCGCCGTTTTCTCTGCCGGATAGAGGTCAAGCCCCGCGTCAACGCCCGGCAGTCCGTCGAAGGCCCGATTGAACATGCGCACCAGATCGGCGGACTCATTACTGACCAGCGTTCCCCGCTCACGATCCCACAACGCAGGCACGGTCACCCGCCCGGTGTAGTGGGGGTCGGCCTTCTGGTAGAGCTCGTGCAGATAATCGAATCCGAACAGTGCGTCACCGGTGGCGCCCGGATAGCGGCCGTCGAAATGCCAGCCGCCGCTGCCCATGCAGGGGTGCACCACCGAGACGCCGATATGCGGCTCGAGGCCCTTGAGCCGCCGGACGATCAGTGTCCGGTGGGCCCAGGGGCATGCCAGGGACACATAGAGGTGGTATCGCCCGGAGGCCGGCGGATGATCGCCGTCCGGATCGATCCAGTTCCGGAAAACCGTATCGGGGCGCTCGAAGCGCCCCCCGGTGGAGTCGGTGTCGTACCACTGATCGTGCCAGACACCATCAACCAGCAATCCCATGATCCTACTCCCGGCCCGCCAGTCTGGCGGTGATTTCGGCGACATGACGGCCCTGGAAGCGGGCGATTTCCAGCTCGTTGGCACTGGGCTGGCGGCTGCCGTCGCCATCCGAGAGCGTGGTGGCACCGTAAGGCGTCCCACCGGTGACCTCGTCCATGCGCGTGAGTGCCTTGCAGGAGTAGGGCACGCCGACCACGACCATGCCGTGGTGGAACAGGGTTGTCTGGAAGGAGGTCAGGGTGGTCTCCTGACCGCCGTGCTGACTGCCGGTACTGGCGAATACGCTGCCCACCTTGCCGATCAGCTTACCGCCGGCCCAGAGCGCACCGGTCTGGTCGAGGAAGTTGCGCATCTGGGCGGCCATGTTCCCGAAACGGGTGGGGGTGCCGAAGATGATCGCGTCGTAGTCGGCGAGCTCGGCAGGCTCGGCCACCGGCGCCGCCTGATCGAGCTTGGCGCCGGCATCCCGGGCGACATCCTCCGGCATGAGCTCGGGCACCCGCTTGATGTCCACTTCCATTCCGTCGACGCTGCGCGCGCCCTCGGCGACGGCCTCGGCCATGGTCTCCACGCCGGCATCCCGGGCGACATCCTCCGGCATGAGCTCGGGCACCCGCTTGATGTCCACTTCCATTCCGTCGACGCTGCGCGCCCCCTCGGCGACGGCCTCGGCCATGGTCTCCACATGCCCCCAGGTGCTGTAGTACAGAACGAGCAGTCGGCTCATGACATTCTCCTTGTTGGTTGGGCGTGACAGGGAAGACAAG
>P_1C_Liq_1_UnCtyDRAFT_1000169_pt1 | contig 14905 bp, 9 predicted proteins | sample Pon1CUnioCityCA_2_FD_10230 | JGI IMG/M metagenome (IMG submission 10230) | reverse complement strand
AAGCATTGGGTTCAAAACTCTGCACAGATATGGTTCCAATACCCTTATTTTTCACAATCAAAGGTATATACATGATGGATTGTGGCTTTTCCCCTACTTTAGCCGATGATTTTCCTGTAACGTATTGATTGATTTGCTTATCCAAATTTGAGATAAAAATTTCTTCTTTATTCAACAAGCAATGAGTGGCTAGTGCACTTTCATCATTTAAATCAAAATAGAAATCAGGTAGTTTTTTTCCATTTTCAATGGCGCCTTTCATTTCCAATTTATCCTTATTGCGAATTCCAACGCCGATGATAGAGGCATCCATAAGTTTATTGATATTAGCATATACTTTCTCCAATACATCTTCTACAGATAATGTAGATGTAATTTCACGACCAATCTCATTAAGTAGTTGGGTATGTTCGTGGGTTCGCTCTACTTCCTCTTTTTGTGCAACAATTTCTGCTGTTCGTTCCTCCACCTTTAGCTCGAGATTATCCACGAGATTTACATTCTCCAATGCAATGGCGGTAAAAGAAGCCAACGTTTTTAAGATTTGCAAGTGACGATCATTAAAAGCATGTCGCTGAAAACTTTGAACCGTAATAAGTCCGATCACCCGTCCTCCGAAGTTCATAGGATAAAAAATCAATGAATGCGGCATTTCGCCTGTAGGAACCACTATTTCTTTCGTGTATTTTTGATATTCCTTTTGGTTATCATTGATAAATATTACTTGGTTATTCTTGACACAAAGCACCGAATAATTGTTCTCGTCTTCCATGGATACATAAATCGGTTCGCGATCGACAACACCATTTTCAATTTCAAACTTATATTCGATGTGATTCTCTTCTGGTTTGTAAAGACGCACTCCGAAACAGCTCGCATCCATCAAGTCGCTTACGTTTTGATGCAATTTGAGAAATATACTCTCAAAATCAGTAGATGATGTCAATTGACGTCCCACCTCACTGAGTAGAGCAGTCATACGATACGATTTTTCAATTTCTTCCTTTTGAAATGTGATTTCTTGAGTACGTTCTCTCACCTTTTGTTCAAGATTGACGTAGAGCTGCGCATTTTCCAGTGCTATCGCCATAAATACAGCCATATTTTTGAGCATGCTCACATGATGTTCGTTATAGGCATGTTTTCGGTAACTCTGAACTGTAATTACACCAGACGCCCCATTCGGTATCTGGAACGGCAAGTAAATAATAGAAGCCGTCTTTCGCCCCGCTTTTGGAGGTTTATAACTTTTAATATAATTGGCGTATTCCTGAGCGATATTTCCGATAATAATATCGCGATTTTCGTGATAACAAATTGCCGCCAATCGTCCTTCTTCATTAAGTGAATAAGAGAGATCACCCAATATTTCTCCATCCTCACAGTAACCTGGAAAGTTCAATGTGTTTGTCGTTTCATCGTAAATTCCTAATCCATAAGAAGGGGCATCCATCAATTGATTAATTTCATCATACGCTCTGCGAATAATCTCATCAGGAGACAAAAGGGCAGTAAGTCTTTTACCTACTTCACTCAATTGAATAAGATCGTTAGAATATTGTTCCAGTTTTCTATTCTTCTCCTCGAGCGCTTGCTTCTCGTGTTCCTCCTGCTCCATCTTAAATTTCATCTGCAAGCTTTTCGTGGTGCGATCCGTATTCTGAGCGTTTAATTCCTCCCGAATCGCATGATACGACTTAAAATGGTCTAACGCTTTCAGAAAATCACCATTAGCTTCAAAAACTTCAGACAAGAGAAGATAAATTTTTAATTGACTGGATTTACTCTTGGATGTTTTTGCCAGTTCCAGTCCACTTTCTAAGGAATTTAAAGCGGCTTCCCAATCTTCGAGTGCTATTTCAGCTTTCCCCATATTCGCGAGACAATCTGCCCAGCCCGTTACAAATCCAATCGATTCTCTCAAGCGTAAACTCTTCTCAAAATATCGCTTAGCCTCACTGTAATCATTCAATTGCAAATGAATTTCACCAATCGAATTTAAAGCATGCGCTTTCACATGATCACTATCTTCATTTTTAGTAATGAGTGATACACAATGTTCCAGATACTTCAAGGCTTTTTCATAATTCTCAATATTCGAATAAGCTTTACCCAGCCCATCCAATACTTTTTGCATCAATACCGTTTCATTTGCCGCTTCGCAAATATCATAACTGGTGATTAAATAATGTATTGATTTCCGATTTTCGCCAATACTGTAATACACACTTCCGATACCGTTGTAGGCCTTGGCTTGCCCCAATTTTGAATCAGCTTTTTCAAAAGACTTAAATGCCCGCATGTATTCTTCCAGGGCATGATTATAATCCGATAGGTAATAAAAAACAGTTCCTAACGTATAGTGAACATCGCCGAGAGCTTCATGTTCTTCAAGCTGCTGAAAGAGCTCTTTAGCTTCATATCCCTTTGTCAATGCATCATCATACGATGAATTCCAGACGAAAGCTTCACTCAAATTATGTAATCCTTTTGCCTCCTCGAGCCGATCACCCTCCTTCTCTGCCAAGGCAACTGCTTCTTCGGCTAGTTGAGCACATTCTTCTGGTTTCTTCCGTCTCAGCGAAGCTGCAGCACGGTTTAATTCATTTGCTTTGGTACTATTCATGCTGAATTTTCAGTGTAGTAGATGCATAAATATAATAAATTAAGTCCGTTTGCCGTCCTCTACTTGACCAAATTTAATTTAAAACTGATCAAGGAACTAAAACTTTAGAAGAGCAAGTCGCTTTTCAAGATTCAACGAAGAAGGTCTACTTCAGTCCTACTAATTTTCCTGATGAGCATCAACGATGTCAAGCTTCACCGTTCAAAACGACTTAATAAACCAAAATGTATGAAAAATGAAAAAGAAATAGTATTATTGAGTAAAACATTAAAGGGTTATGGATTTTTCATTTCAAAACAAACGAAAACCCAGAAAAGGACGAGTACTTCTATCCGATCCCTTTTCTGATGATGATTATTTTGGCCGATCGGTCATTTATCTTTGTGAACACAATGAAAACGGTACTTTTGGCTTTGTTCTCAACAATTTTCTTGACTTAAACCTGGCAGATGTTGCCAAAAACTTTCCCGACATTAAAACGAATGTAAGCATCGGCGGACCAGTACAAACCGAAAGCATTTATTTCATCCATACGTTGGGAGAGTTACTTCCGAATAGCGTCGAAGTTGATGATGGTATTTTTCTTGGTGGCGACTACGACATGCTCATGCAGCTAATTCAAGAGGATCAAATTTCATCGCGACAAGTGCGTTTCTTTTTGGGGTATTCAGGTTGGACTGGTGGTCAACTCGATGAGGAAATCCAACGGAATACATGGTTAGTAGCACCTGTTTTAAACGCAGGTGAAATTATGGATCATACCATTGAAGATATCTGGCAACGATTTATGAAAAGAGAAGGAAAAAAGTATGATATCCTCGCACGCTCACCACTCGATGTTTCAGCTAATTAAAACATAGCATTAATAGAGGCTCACAAGCAGATCAACGGTGGCAGCAGGCTCTACTTTTTGCTGTTCCTTTTGTAACAATGAGGACTCGTCTTTTTTCATCGATCGCTGTTTACTCTCACCATCTACTAATTCTTCCTGAGCGGCTGAGATAGTTTCTGATACTGGTTGACTTCCCATTTGGTCACGTCTATTATCTGTTGGTTCCGCCATTCGAACACGGTCATCCACCTGTTGAGAAATGTTTTCCTCGACATTATCCTTGTTTACCTGAGGTCTTTTTGAGTCAGTAGTGCGCTTTTCTTCACTTTTCTTTTGAGGAGACGTCTCAAATTCATTGTCTGATAAACCCTTATCTTCACCTGTTCGTCGCTGCTCATTTTGCACCCTTATTTCACGTTTTTCTTCCTCAGGTTTCGAGGATCTTTTTTTCTCACGTAACTCTTCAATAGCCTCACTTGTGGAAGGGTCATAAGATTGTTCAGCTATTTTCACCGATTCACGTTCAAAAAACGGCAGTGTAAATGCCACGAGCAATACAACTACGCCAACCTGAAATGCGGGACGAAAGAATAAAGGCTGTTCCTCTGGCCACAATTGCCGCATAAATCGTCGCCAACCTTTTACTTGATCAGCACTGTACTTATTTTTAAACCTTTCATCTAATTGTCGTTTAACCGATGGGGCTGGTGTTTTGGCTGACTTTTCAGCCATATATTGTGCACTGATGAGCACTTGTTTCATTTGCTCAAATTCGTCCTCAGTACTCGCCCATTCTCTAATTTGCTCTCGTTCTTCAGGAGAAAGGGACTGAAAAGTGCGCGTTTTAATAAGTTGTTCTATAGTTCTATTCATGATCTGTCGTTTCTTTTGGGTTGTATTGCGCTAGTGCCTGTGCCACCTTTTTAGTAGCGTAAAACAACCGCGATTTAACTGTACCAGGGCTCACATCAATGATCGCACCTACTTCCTTCACAGAGAGTCCGTCAATATGCCGCATTACGAAAACTTCCCGGTGTTTATCATCCAACCGCTCTAACACTTGCTCTAAATCAGATTTAAAATCTTTTTCCGTTACCTGCTCATCAATAGATTTATTTTGGTCAGCGATGGGCAAATCATGAGCAACACCGTTCGTCGTATTCGAACGTACGGCCATTTTCTTATATTCGTTGATACACATGTTATTGGCGACTGAATAAATCCATGTTTTAAAAGTGCGTTGCGTATCAAACAATTGTGGTCGATCGATCAATTTGGCAAATAAATCATGAACAAAATCCTCCCCCTTTTCCCGATCATGTTTGAGTTTACGCGTAAAATAGAACGCCAATTTTGCAGCATAGCGACTGTAAATTTCATCAAAAGCCAGTTGATCACCCTTGCGCACAAGTTTCATCAAATGTTCATCTGATTCTTTATTATATTTAGTCTTGAACAATCGCATACGGCTCTCTATCGATTCAATAACTGATCTACTTTTTCTTGTTGATGCGTTTGCCTGCCAATGATAGTGATCACTTCATTCAACTTTTCGAGTCCCGATCTATTCCCGTTGTCCAAATAATTATTTCTCAGCTCAAAAAGAGCTGGTAAACTATTCGATAAAAGCAATTGTTCATTATCCATTACCTTTCCTTTCAGTAACTCACTCGTTACATCCTGATACAATTGAAAATTGAACCGTTTACAGAAATCAGCTTTATCATTACCTACATAAAAAGAGAGTCCACAAGGATGAATTGAAAATTCAAATAACTTAATGTAAGAACCTGGAATACTGTTCGCTAAAAAAATATATCGTTCGTCGTTTGCTGTCACAAAATTATGAACAAATTCTGTGTTTACGACTCTAGCATTGGGCACAGACCACCCTTTATTTTTCAAGCGTTTTCGGTATTCCTCACTTTGAAGAAAGTCAACGTTAATGATAGTAATATCTGCGCGTATATCCTTTAATTTTTGCTGGATCAACATCGGATACGTATCGTTATCTCCATGTGTTAGCAAAACAGCATTTTCAGGAAGAAGGTCTAGCGCATGCTTGGCGTAACTGCGATAATTAGGTTTAAAGTAACCACCTGCATCGAGCTGTCGCAAATAGTGAGTGATTTTGTCACTTTCGAAGATAAAATGATACGCTGTCAAGGAAGTTAACACATCGTAATTCGTTGCTGATAGTTCTTCTGCCTTTCTTAAATGATTTAGTGCTTTAAAATTATAAGGTGTTTTTAAATAGCTATAGAGATGAAACTCGAAGCTTTCGGGCGCCAATTCCGACAACTCATTAACTTTTTGTTCCATAAATTCTGTCTCCTGAGATAAAGGCGTTTTGCGCACTGGATTTTGTCTCCGCTTCATGAGCGTCAATTCAAGTTGCTGACTCGTATATTCAATTGCTGCTGATTTCGATTGTTCCCTTTTTGATTTGCGATTTAAAAGGTCCTTATCACCAGCAGATTGACTCGATTTCTTTGATACCGTTTCTTCCTCAGCGCGGTTTACGTTTTTGTTGGTCACCTGTCCAAGTGACAAAATCGCAATATTTAACAGGAATAACAACAATAAGTATTTCATGCTTGTTATTTTTACTGAGCAGTACAACTCACTTTCTCAACGGTTCAAAAGTAATGCAAAAACTAACAAAAAAAGAATTTCGCTCGCGGAGGCTCAAAGAGCGTTACGAACTTTTACTTATCGACGGAACATATATCGGAGGTCGGCAATCTGGCGTTCACCGAATTTATCTTTATTCCCTTTATGGTTTTTATGTAGAGCTTTGGATTATTATTAGTTTAGACCAGGTACACTGGATAGAAATCCAAGATAACCAATCAGTTATAAAGTCCTACTCCGATCAGGTTAATCTAAAACTTCCATTTGATTAATCGCACTATTAAGACTAAAATCCGTTTTTTTTAACTACATTTATTGACATTAAATTTATCTTGGGGAATATTTATGAATACGGATTCGTCTAAATCTTTTCAACTCTTCGTTGATCAATCGTTTCAAATTACTTTTTGGGAAGGAAACTGCGCAAAGTGGCTGCTCCCCGATTGCAAGGGTCAAATCAATAACTTAAGTGACTTTATTCCTTCACTCCGCTATCCATTCATGAAGTTAATCGGTGAGATTGCTTTATCAGAACGCAAGCAAATACTGCGTTACTTTCCACTCAAAACAACCGATGTATCATTTCCAGGTGTTAACATAAATGTCGAGAAATTCATAGATGATCAAACGCAACAGGTTCATTTCGAAATCACTATTCGATTTATAGAAAAAAGCGACGCGGACCGCATACGCGAATCACAAGGTAGCGTATTTCAGGAGATCGAGCGTTATCGAAACCAGATTGACCGCATTAGTGAGGCATTAGACCTCCAAAGAAAAAACCAAGATGAATTTTCTAATGAACATAAAAAACTGACGGTCCAGGATAAACTGCTTCAAAAAAACAGAACTTACCTCGAAGCACTCATGAACAACAGCTTACAGGGAAGCCTTTTAGTTGATGAACTATTGACCGTTGTTGCTGCCAACGAAAAGGCATCCACTATCTTTGAAGAACTTTTCCAAAAGTCTGTTAGCAAAAATGAGGTAATCACCAATTATTTTAAGGATTCACCATTCGATCAAATTGTTGAAAACTTGCGATCAATCATAAGAGGTAAAACAGATCATTTTTTTGATAAGATAAACCTATTAGTGAATAGAACGGCTGAATACAAGACGTTTGAAGTACAATTAAAATTGGTTGGAGTTACTTCTAATCAGGGACGTTACGTAGCCGTTACGATAAAAGATATTTCTAAGCAAGAGCAAAATAAGACTATAAATACGCTCAATCGCAAGTTGCTCAATATAGGAATGAATGAGAACATCAATATTTTTCATCTTTCCAAAGTATTTGCTGAAGGACTTGAAAAAATTTATCCCGATGTAACATGTTCAGTANTGTGTCTGGAAAATAATAAGTTCAGCAGTTTATATACGGATTCCTTACCTACAGCGTACATACAAGAGCTTGAGGGAATGAAATTTCATCGAAACTTGGGTAGCTGCGGAAGAGCAGCTATTGAGAAAAGATCTGTTACTACGCATGACATCCTCAACGATAATGATTGGGCAACGGTGAAAAAAATCACCAAAGAAAACAACCTACTTTCGTGTACCTCTGTTCCTGTCCTTGATAAGTCAAAAGAACCTGTTGCTGTTTTGGCCTTTTATCGAAATCGTCCATACACCCCAAGTAGTGAAGAACTCCAGGTTCTTGAAGGGTTCGCTCAATTATTGGGTGTCATAATAGAAAAAAAGAATAACGAAAAGGAACTTTATAAAAGCCTGGAGTTATTTGAATATGTCAATAAGGCTACGAGCGATGCCATTTATGAATTTGATATCAAAAAAGGACTGATCTACTGGGGCGCAAGTTATTCGAATATTTTTGGCTATCCAGCATCATTCGATCATGGTGCTCCAATTCAGGAATGGTTCGATAAAATCCATCCAGGTTTCATCGATCAGGTAAAAAGGAAATGGCAGCACTTTATCCAATCTGAAGAAAAGAAATGGAATATATCCTATCGTTATTTAAAAAACGACAACACCTATGCCGATGTCATTGAAAATGGATTTCTTATAAGGGATCAATATGGAAAACCTTCAAAAATGATTGGTGTTTTACGCGATGTAACGGAACAAAAAATTGTCGAATCGTTACTCGATCGTTCATCTCAACTTGCAAAAATTGGTAGTTGGAAATTAGATCTCATCCATGAAAAAATCTATTGGTCCAAAACTACTCGTGCTATTCATGAAGTGCCAACTCAATTTGAACCTACATTTGATACCGCCCTGGACTTCTTTCAAGCAGATGGTGAGAAAGAGAAAGTCGAAGCTATCTTTAATAATGCCATTGACTTAAACAACGGCTTTGAAATTGATCTTCAGCTCCACACTTTTAACAATGCTGTTAAATATGTACGTCTGATGGGAGAAGTTGACATCATCGACGGTACACCCTCTCAGGTGTATGGAAGTATTCAGGATATCACTGCTCAAAAACAAACCGAACTACAACTAGCTGCAAAAACTGGTTTTTTAAGTACCTTATCTCAAATCAACCGATTACTTATCAAGTACGATGACTGGGAAGACGTCGTCTATCAATCATTTGAATTGGTGGGAAAAACGCTGGATCTCGATCGCGTGTATTTTTTAAAGTATAATAGCGAGGAATCATTTTTTGAAGATTCTTTTGAATGGTGTAGTAGTCGGGCATTTAGTCAAAAAAATCCTTCGAGTCAGGTACATTTAAAACGCTCCGATACACCTTCATTATATGATTCACTCATTCATGGTGATCGATTTGAAAGCACGGGTCGTGTAAAAATTACCGATGTCGGTTATTATATGAATCGAAAATCAGCCCGTTCCATTTATTTTATTCCCATACAATTTAAAGGAGCACTTTTTGGAGCACTCGGTTTTGACGATTGCCTGCGTGCTCGAAAATGGAAAAAGGATGCGAAAGATTTCCTCGATACATTTGCAGATAACCTCTCAATTGCTTTTGAATCGTACCGCGCCGACTTAAAAGCAAAACATGCCCATGAAAAGCGCGAAGAACTCCTCAACAGTATTCAGGATGGTTTTTTCTCACTCAACCAAAATCGTGAAATTACCTACTGGAATTATTCTGCTGAACGAATTACTGGTTTTTCTCAGGAAGCGGCACTAGATGCATTGCTTTGGGATCTCTTTCCTGAAATAGATCCCACTCTGAAGAAGAAATTCGAAGAGGGTCTAAACAGTTCCGCCTCCACAACTTTGGAAGGATTCTTCCCGTTACTGGGAAAATGGTTTGAGTTTATAATATATCCTACAGATGTTAAATCGTCTGTTTTCTTTAAGGACATTACAAAACGAAAAAAATATGAAAAGGAAATAATTGACTCCAGACAACGCTTGGAAAAAGTCATGGATTCTACCAATGATGCAATATGGGAACTCAACATAAATACAAATATAATTTCATGGGGAACGGGATATCAAAAGTTATTTGGGTATCACCTGAAGAATAATGAAACCAGTTATGAAGATTGGAAAAGCCAAATTGCCGATGATGATCGTAAATCAACAGTAGATTCATTACTTCAAACACTTGAAGACGAATCAAAAGATAGCTGGTCAGCAGAGTATCATTTTTTACGAAGCGATGGAGAATACGCTTTTATTCTTGACAGGGCTTATATCATACGCAATAAGTCTGGAGATCCCGAACGCATTATAGGTGCAAAAACGGATATCACCTATCGAAAAGAACACGAGGAGTCATTGCTGTACCTCAACAAAATACTCAGTAATCGGGCAGAAGAATTGCACCGAAATAATCAAGAACTCGAGCAGTTTGCACATGTAGCATCCCACGATCTTCAGGAACCACTTAGAATGATTACAGGATTTTTATCACAACTGGATAAAAAATACAGCGATCAACTTGATGACAAAGCACAAAAATACATCGATTTTGCCTTTTCCGGCGCACAACGTATGAGGCGATCAATTGTAGACTTACTCGAATACTCAAAAATAGGAAAAGAAGATCTTCAGCATCAGAATATTGATCTGAATTCAATTCTAGATGAGATTAAAGCAACTCTCGCACAGTTTACTGATGAAAATAATGCTCAGATCATATACGAAGACTTGCCAACTGTCTACTCTGTTCGCACACCTTTGATTCAAGTGTTCTATAATCTCATTACCAATGGAATTAAATACCGTAAACCGAATGTAGCTCCAGTCATCAAAATTCGGTCTGAAGAAACGGCTGAAAGTTTTATTATTGCTGTGGAAGATAACGGAATTGGCATCAGTAAAGACTATCACGATAAAATTTTTATGATTTTTCAACGCTTGCATGGTAGAGATGAATATTCCGGTACGGGTGTTGGATTAGCCATCGTAAAGAAATCCATAGAACAAATTGGTGGTGAAATCTGGTTGGAATCCAAAGAAGATCAGGGATCTACATTTTACATCCAGCTTTCCAAACCTCAGCAATTCAATACTGATTAAAATTTCTTTATGCAGTTGTTAGGTGGGTTCAGTTTCTCGTTGTACTTTTGCGCGGATTTTTAAATAAATACGTAAAAAATAATGAAGAATTTTACTATCCTCCTCTTAGTTTGTATGGTTTTCGGAACGGTTCAAGTTACAGCAATGGACACGACTAAAGCCGTATTTGGTCAGCCGCTTATGGAACGTTATGTGCTTGACGAATTGAAAAGTGTTCGTCAGGATCACCAGGCATTAGAAGCTAAAATTAGTAAAGAGTTAGCACAAGCACAACTCAAATCTGCCGATCGTGCAATTGAATATACGACAAACACCACCAATAATATTTTTTACATCATTACCGCCGCTGCTTCGCTTTTAGTGCTTTTAGGTTGGAAGTCACTGAATGACATCAAGAGAAGTCTAAAGGAATCCACCGAACGAAAACTACATACACTGACTGAAGATTATGAGCAGCGACTCAACACTATTGAAGACAAAATGCGTGAACGTTCAAAAGTGATTATCGACAATCAAGAGAAAATTTCAAGTACAAATACCATTCATTCTTTATGGATGCGTGCGGGACTTGAAAAAAGTGAGGAGGATAAAATTTCCATTTATGATGAAATCTTACAGATAAATCCCGAGGATATTGAGGCAATGACGTACAAAGCTGATGCACTTCTCGAGATCGAGGAAGTACGATGGGCCCTTAACCTGGCCGATGCAGCTATAGAAAAAGACAGTAGTTATGCGCTCGCGTACTGGCAACGTGCCTGTGCTTCTGCCCGTCTCGATAAAAAGGATGAGGCTATTCAGGATATTGCTACAGCTATAGAGCTATCAGAGTCATTAAAAGAAAAAGTAGCTAAAGAGGATCACTTTAAAACTCTTGAGGAACATCCGCACTTTCAAGAGTTGATCATGCGACAAGTCAATAATAACTAAAGAGTTGCCACATCGAGCAAGTTGGTTTGGTCGAGCTAAAAATAAACAGCCTATGTGGATCGTCAATCGTACTAGACAACTCCTGTTGAATCACATTTGGGCGACGTATCTTTAACAGCCGAAAAAAATTGTATCTGTTGTATTAGACAAGTTCTGAATTATAGTAAAACGCCAATCCTGTGGTTTAAACATCATTACCTCTTATTCAATTTCAAATGAATAAGCTATAAAAAGTGTTATATAAGCAAACCTTTTAAGTCAATATTCAGTTATAATATCGCAGGCTTACCAGGCATAAAATTAATCACATGCGAAATCATACCCTAAACTTTGATCATTCGTATGATCGCTACAAAATTTCAGATACCCCGTATACTGTCCCTGACATAATTCTTTAGTGGAATTAATGCTGAATGCTCTCACATTGGGATTACTGGCTGGTTGAAAAGGCTTGTATTGGTTCACCGAAGTGCGTGCTGAGAAAATACCCAGCCCCCCATCTACATTTGAATATGTCGGTTTATTCTGAGCGAGAGACGAGGTCGGTTCATTTGTTAGCATGTAGGTATTCAAATCCTCAGAACCTGCCGTCAATATCAGTTCGAAAGCTTTTATTGTTCTACGCGTCACGGTCTCATCTTTCTCTATACGGTTAGCAACTAATTCGTAAAACACCTCTCCGTTCGCTGCAAATGAAGGTGAACTTGTTGTGATATTTGAAAGATCTTTTGACCCAAGGTTCCACAAAATCTCCTTGTTCTCAATATCTCCTGGTCGATGTTCGCGGTATTCAAATCGAATCTGAGCTTTAAAAGTTGTTCCTTCACCTTCGCTGAAAACGATCGATTGTGTGTTGTAACCGTTTTGAGCGACATTGTTATCTGCAAAATTAAGTTGTTGGTTTTGTGATGGTAAGTTGATACCTACTCCTCTAACCAATTTCGTTTCTCCTTCCACAATATGACGACCGTTGTCAATGTCAATATGTAGCTTATAGGTAGCATCTTCATTCAAATCATTAGCTTCAAAGAAATATAATTTTTGCTCTGGGTAGTAAAATGTACCCGATTCTTTATTTTGAATGATGGTATCTTCTAAGATCCACGTATTTGTAATATTACCGTTAACCTCCTCTTTGATCGTTGCCTCTACCTGATCAAAATATGAAGAATCAGGAACCATCGCAAAGTCATTCGCATCACCATCTCCCAGAAAAGTCTTATTCAATTTTAAAAAATGAACATCCTCATTGGGATCCAGCAGCATGTGTACGATTGGTGTTTCATCATATTCACCATTTACACTAAATTTCGTATTACACGAAACGGCTACAATCAGAATGAACAGAATTGAAAAGGCTTTTATCATGGCTTAAATTTAATACCGTAAATCTAACGAATTGATTTCACGTAGGCGAAACAAAGGATCAATAAAATAGACCATTCAAATAATAAATGCCATGCATCAATCTTTTACACGATTCATTCCCATAGCTTTTAACATCCATTTCGGCAATGACTTTTCGGGGTCTCTCGATTTTAAATTGATGTACCATCCCCATTTTTTCATAACCGGCACCTTATGGGTTTCAACAAATTCGATCAACGTACCATCAGGGTCTTCGATATATGAAAAACGACCTCCAGCTTCTCCCATATCAAAGGTTTCTCCACTGTCTACGGTAAAGGGGAAGCCGGCAGATTCACATTCATTTTTTAATGATTCCATACCGCGAACGTCAAAGCATAAGTGGATAAACCCCCAGTCGCCCCAAAAACGATCCTTAAAGATGGGGCAGCAATCAGTGCGATCCATTGATTGAACCAACTCAATTTTTGTTGGACCCAATAACGGAGCAAAAGGTCCTTTTCGAGCTTGCGGATGAGCGAGTAAAATTCTGCGGACTTTTTGTTGCCCTCCGGGTAATGCATCGAAACAGTCAAAAGTATCCGTTTCATCGTATTCGATCGTACTATAACCAAGGACGTCACGATATAACTTGAGGGACGCTTCCATGTCACTAACACCGACAAGAGCACCTGCTACTCCTCCTGTCTTACCCGGAAATTTCGTCTTTTTAAATACTGTTTTCTCTTGAACAATATTAAAAATATTTCCGTTCGGATCTTCAACAAAAAAATGAGGTCTCCCTTTCGGGTCCTTCTTTAATCCTCCGAGTATAGTACCGCCTTGCTCTAGCATATAGTCATAGGAAGCTTTCACATCTCTTGATTTAATCCTACAGCTATATATTCCAAAATCACCAAGTTGTATTTGGAAATTAGGTTTTTCAGTGTTTCGGCTGGTAAATTGCCAGATCTCAAATCCACCACCCCCTTCCATAGAAAGAGCCAGAGTCGCCGTTCTTGATTGAACATCTCCTCCTGTATAACGCGTCATCAGTGGCGCTTCTGCAGCCTCTTCAAAAATACGAACATCGACACCAAAAAATTTGCGATACCACTTCCATGCTTTTTGTACATCCGGGACACCAATTCCCATTTGTTGAATTCCGCTAATGACTTTTTTCATAATCTCGTTTTAGAATGGTTCAAAATTAATATTCTCGCTGCAATATTTATAAATTGGATTGATTTTGATTAAAATCACACCCTTTCTTCGTATATCATAATATGTGTACTGGATTAACAATCATCTCCCAAGAGTATTCCTTCGTATTGTTTACTTCGGGTTACTATTCAATTGGTTCAATTCACTTTAGCCTAACATATCATCACATTTCCTAACCATATTAAATGGATATTTATTAAAGAAAGCTACATGTTATTTAGAAAGAATGATGTTTCAGTCAAAATCGCTATTTTTGAAAAAAGAAATCATGTTCAGCTGGATCGCATATCATTTTTTGATCTACCCTATATCATTGCTGCCCCTTCCAGTGCTGTACTTTTTTACCGATGGCTTCTATTTATTGTTAATTTCTATACTTCCTTACCGAAGAAGTGTAGTCAGAACGAATCTGGCGCGATCTTTCCCAGAAAAATCAATCAAAGAAAGACGCAAAATAGAACGACGCTTTTATCGACACCTTACTAATTTATTAGCGGAAGGAGCAAAGAATCTCAGTATTTCAAAACGCGAATTATTACGCCGTTTTCAAGTGGAGAATCCCGAAGTGATGGATCGATTGTACGCACGGAATAAACGTGTGTTGCTCGTTTCTGGACATTATAACAACTGGGAATGGCTTATCACAAGCCAAAACCTTCTCTTTCCTCATCGCGCTGTCGGTATAGGTATGCCTTTATCGAATGGGTTTTGGGATCAAAAACTAAACGACCGTCGCGCGCGTTTCGGTATGGACATTATTCATGCGAAAATTGTAGATGACTACTTTAAAAAGAATGACGCGTTGACCTCCACATTAGTCCTGGCTGACCAATCCCCTGGTT
>P_1C_Liq_1_UnCtyDRAFT_1000168_pt1 | contig 15001 bp, 9 predicted proteins | sample Pon1CUnioCityCA_2_FD_10230 | JGI IMG/M metagenome (IMG submission 10230) | reverse complement strand
ATAAACAAAACTACTTCTCCCCAAAATCATCCCCTGATTAATCATCTTCTGAAACGGCTCCTCAAAATTGATATAACCACGGTCTTTTAGGAACATCGTCCAAAAACGCGCATACAATAAGTGACCTGTTGCGTGTTCTGCTCCTCCGATGTATAGATCTACATTCTTCCAGTAGTCGACTTTTTCCTTACTTACAAATGCATCTTTGTTGTTTGGATCCATGTAACGCAAGAAATACCACGAGCTTCCTGCCCAACCTGGCATGGTGTTCAACTCCATCGGGTGAACGTGTGGTTGATCTGCATTATCTTTATTGGTCAAGCACTTATTCTGTTCGTCCCAATACCAGTCAGTGGCATTTCCTAAAGGTGGTTTCCCATCTTCTGTGGGCAAATATTTATCTACTTCTGGTAATTCAACCGGAAGATGATCGTCTTCTATTGTTTTTGCAACGCCATTATCGTAATACACCGGAAATGGTTCACCCCAGTAACGCTGACGTGAAAAGACAGCATCTCTCAAACGGTAATTTGTTTGTTTTTTACCGATTCCACGCTCTTGTAGTTCATGAATCGCACGTTTGATCGCTTTTTTCACCTTCATTCCGTCAAGGAACTCGGAGTTGGTAATCACACCAGTTTTCTCAGCATAGGCGCCTTCTCTAATGTCAACATTTTCAAATACGTTTTTGATCGGAATCTGAAATTTAGTTGCGAAATCCCAGTCACGCTGATCTCCACAAGGAACGGCCATAACAGCCCCTGTTCCGTAAGAGGCTAATACATAATCTCCGATCCAAATCTGGATTTTCTCTCCAGTCAATGGATGAATGACATGCGCTCCTGTAAACTGACCCGTAACGTTCTTCACGTCCGACATACGATCACGCTCGGATTTCATTCCAGCAGTCTTCTTGTACTCTTCAACTTCAGCTTTGTATTCAGCTGTAGTAATCTGATCTACTAAGTCGTGCTCTGGAGCCAGCACCATAAATGACACACCAAATATCGTATCAGGTCGTGTAGTAAAGACCTCTATTCTCGTATTATTTGGAATTTCAGGGTAGATGTCCTCCCCCTCGCTCCCCCTCCAAAGGGGGAAATGAAGACTGGCACCTACAGATTTTCCAATCCAGTTGCGTTGAATATCTTTGATCGCATCAGACCAATCAAGGTCTTCGAGTCCTTGCAATAATCGCTCAGCATAAGCAGTGATTCGCATAGACCATTGACGCATCAACTTTTGTTCTACAGGATGACCGCCTCTTTCTGAAACACCATTTACCACTTCATCATTGGCCAATACAGTTCCTAAAGCTGGACACCAATTTACCCATGAGTCTGCGAGGTAAGTCAAACGGTAATCCATAAGAATATCATTTTGCTTTTTCGCATCAAAGGATTTCCATGCTGAGGCAGTGAATTCTTCTTCACAATCGTGCACCGCATTTACATTAGCATTTCCGTCCTTTTCAAAGATTGCTTTTAGTGCTGAGATCGGTTGTGCTTTATCAGCATCATTGCAATAGTAAGAATCAAATAACTGCTTAAAGATCCACTGTGTCCACTTGTAGTACTCAGGGTTTGATGTGCGTACTTCGCGATCCCAATCAAAAGAGAAACCGATTTTGTCAAGTTGTTCTCGGTAACGCGTTACGTTTTGCTCAGTTGTAATCGCAGGGTGTTGACCTGTTTGAATCGCATACTGTTCGGCAGGCAATCCAAAAGAGTCATATCCCATAGGGTGCAATACGTTGAAACCTTTCAACCGCTTGTAGCGCGCATAGATATCTGAGGCAATGTATCCGAGTGGGTGACCTACGTGAAGTCCGGCACCAGAAGGGTAAGGGAACATTGTCAGGCCATAGTATTTTGGCTTGTCATCCTTTTCAACCGTTTTATAGGTCTTGTTCTCTTGCCAATGCTTGCGCCATTTTTGCTCAATTGCGTTGAAATCGTATTGCATTTCTCTTCTTTTGATTTGAGGAGCAAAGATAATAAATTCATTATGGTTATGTCGATTAGTCAAAGGAGAGAATGGATTTGGCAGGTGTCTATTTCTTTTCTTATATTTGTGCTATATACTGTGAAACTTAATTGGATCAGTTCAACCTAATTTACTTACGTTATGAAATTATCTAAACTATTACTTTCTATCACTTTTGTCTTTATTGTCCTTTCCTCTAATGCTCAGGCCTATTTAAAAGCTACTTTCTTGGGTACGCCTCAGCCTGGATGCAATAATACAGTCGTTTGTGAAGTGTATAATTACACAGGACATAACAGAGTTGATTTAACACAGCAGATGACTCCTATAGGTGAAGTTCATCACCTCGATACTATATATAACTTTTGTTATGGTTTAAATAATGGAGATGATCATGAATTTGATTTAGTGAGATCGAATGGATATCTTTCAACAGTATCAGGTCCCGCAGAAGCTTTACTGCCAAAGTTTGAATTTGATATTCTCAGTTATCAGGCCCCTTCCGGAGATTCGATTTACGATGGGCATATCACCATTCAATTCGATAGCATTGTAGATCAAAACCTATTTGGATATGATTTACTCGCGACAAATAGTAATCCTGATTTAGTAGTTCATAACTTTCTTGATAATTACACTGTTGAATTCGATAGCTTGACGAGAGGAGAGTTTCGTTTCTTTTTCTTCGATACAATAAACGCTTCGAATACAACTCAAAATATTTTTGTTGGAGATCTTGACCCTGATTATATAGATACAGGTTTACAAGTCTCGGTAAATTACCAGCATTCCAGTGGCAACTGCGAAGGTTTTATTGATGTTTTTGCTGTTCAGGAAAACTCGGGAAGCGACATGGGGATTATATGGGCTGATGATCAGTTTGTTAATGATTTCTCTAGATCAGATTTATGTCCTGAGATGTATTCATTTTATGCGTATGAGTTTATGAGTGGAGCTTACCTTGGCGCCCATATTGATACTTTGATATTGACCAACAGCAATAACAGCTTTATAGATTCAAGTTTATATAATACTGTTCCTGACGATACACTTTTGTACCAAATTAACAACTGTTACTATGATTACAGTCTACCAATTGATTCAGTAAATTTTAATCTCGATACAATTTCACTTACTCAAGACTCACTTACAGCACTTTTTCAGTTGACTATATTTCAACAACAATCAACCTATTTAGAAGATACGATATATGCTCATGTTGATTCGAGTACGGTGCTGGATATTGTGTTGTATTGTTATGACAGCACTGGACAAAAGGCAACTTTACCTTTTCAAAGTAAACAGTTTCTAATTATGCTTGATAGTGAAGGAAATATTAGTGGAAACGGTTTGAGTCTAGCGGCCGAAAGTATATCTACAGTAAATGTATTTCCAAACCCTGTTGTCAATAAATTAAATATTGTTTCGAAAGACAATATGATTATTGAAGCGATACACTTATTGGATTCACAAGGAAAAAGACAATTGTTTGAGACTCCAAGAACATCTGAAGTGAACTTAAATGTTTCTCAACTTTCTAAAGGAACTTATTTCTTATGGTGCAAGGTTAATAATCGTTGGTTCCAGCACAAGATTATAAAATAAGGTTAATTTCCTGGGTTACTCGGCTGATTTAATAGAATCTATTCATAATTAACAGCATGTGATATTGTTTTTTCTGAATACAATGAATTTAGGAGACGGAATGTATACACTAACCATCGATTTGAAAAACAGGTTAATACATAAAAATGTGTCAGTGATTCATTCATATGAATTAGTTGAATGTACCACTGGATGGTTAAGTATAAAAAGGCGACACTAATGCCGCCTTTCATTGCTAAAAACTTGAATAAAACTACTATCGGTGGTATACCTTATGGGATTCCATTAGCATTTAGAAACTAACGTATCCGATTTCTTGCTCCTTTATGATTATCTGGTAAGTTGAAGCGAAGAAGTATTTCTGCACCACCTCGACCGTTTGAAGCAGTCGTCAGTTTGGATACGTTAAAGTCGTAGGCCATACCGAGGGAAAATGTACCATATTCCAGCAGGAATTTTGTTACGAAAGCATCACCTAACCGATAAAACAATCCAAAAGACAGGGCGGTCTCATTTCGAAATCCCGTAATGGTTGAAGATTCAGAAACCACTGTTCGTAAATAGGTACCTGCTAAAAGTTCTTGAAATTTTCGTTGACGGTTGTAATAAATGCCCGGCATTAACGATGTTTTTGTGTCGGACAATGAGTAATTACCATGAGCAAAAGCTGACCATCGTATAGCGAGTTGGTCGTTTCCACCAATCAGGAACGATTGTGCTGGTTGATTCACATGGTAGGCAGCGATGCCAAACGTAATGGCTCGTTTGCTTAATCGGCGTGAAGCATTAGGATCGCTTTTGTAATTGTAGACGATACCAGCACCCGCGTCCAGGAAAGAAGCACTCGTCGCGTCAAATTGCTCGCCGTGTGTCAGGTTTTGATTAAAACCATCTCCTACAAATTGGCTTCCCCATGTACCTGCTCTGGGGTTAATGCCTTTTTGTCCATAACCACCCTGAATAGAGAGCCCAAAAGTGCTGTTTCGATCCATCTTTAGGTGATAGGCAAGGCTTAGAGAAGCGTTGGTTGTAGTTGCGTTGGCATTACCCGCCTTGTCATGAAAAAAGTTGATCCCTCCGGCGAAAAATCCATTGGAATTGTACTTTTCTTTCAGTCGGAAATCAAAGGAGGCTCCAATAGTTTCAAAAGGTTCTGCGACGCTATTCCATTGATTTCTATAATTTACGGTGGCCTGCATTTTGTTTTCTAAACCTGCAAGTGCCGGATTAACATTTAGAGGAGCATGCCGCATCTGCGAGAAGTGAACATCCTGTGCGAGACCAATACTCCCAGAAATAAGGAACAAAAAAGTTGCTATAATCGATTTCATATTATGTTATTTTAGTTAAAGTACGACGGTAATGGTGCCTGATTTTTCAACGACTTTCTGGTTAGTAAGTGTCACATTTAGTTTATAAACGTAGCTACCACCGTTGACTTTTTTAGATTTGTATGTACCATCCCAACAAGTTCCTGTATCAGTAGATTTAAATACGAGCTCACCCCAACGGTTGAAGATTTCTAAATTCATGGATTTGACACAGTTACTTAAGATGCATAACTCATCATTGACCCCATCATTGTTAGGAGAAAACATGCTGGGTAAAAAAGCTCCTTCACAAGGAAGGTTGACAAAAATTTTGGTTGAGTCACTTCCCGTACAGCCGTCGGGTGATGTTACTGTTAGTACGTATGTTGTTGTCGACGATGGTGATGCTATGGGATTAGGACAGTTATCACACGATAATCCTTCAGAAGGCGTCCATTGGAAATTCAGGTTGCTAGCTCCATTGACGTCAGTATCTAATGGGACTTCATCACCGAGATCGATTGTAGCTTGTTGGGGCTGCGTGGAAACTGGAATACTTCCAGTAACTCCAACGGTGATTGTAGTATCAATTGAACAACCGTTTTGGTCTGATATGGTTACATCATATTGACCCGGGGCCAGGTTGCTGATGGTGTCTGAATTCGTACTGTTAGTATCCCAATCAAAATTGAGTGCGCCGGTTCCACCTCCTGAGTTGAGTTGAATAACTCCATTTTCTTCACTACAGTTAGCATCAGCGACCATTGGATTTATGACGATAGGATTCGGCTCGTTGATTTCGTAGTTGGCCACTGCTGTACATCCGTTGTTATCAGTAACTGTTACTTCATAGTTTCCAGGAGCGAGATTGGAGGCGGTTGAGGAAGTTCCACCAGCTGGAGACCAGCTGTAGGTATAACCTGGATTCCCACCATTGACAGTAATACTTATACTTCCGTCTTCATCGCCTGGACACGAAATATCCTGTAGGTTATCCAAAGATATTTCTGGACCATTTGCCGTTTCAACGATCGCTGTATCCGTTGCCTGACATCCGTTTTGATCTTCTACAGTGACAATATATGTACCTGCTGATAAGCCGTTAATAGAGCTAGTCGTTTCTCCATTGGGAGCCCATGAGTAGGTATATGTGCCAGTCCCGCCATTTACGCTTACTGAAGCTGAGCCGTTATTAGTGCTGCAATCAGTAGCTGATACACTCATGTTTAAATCAAGTGTGTCAGGCTCGTTTATCGTAATGGTATCAGTAGTTGAACAGCCATTATTGTCAGTAACCTCTACAATGTAGTCTCCTGCGTTCAGATTATTTTCTGTGGAACTTGTGCCGCCAGTGGGTGTCCAGTCGTAGCTAAAAGGTCCGTTTCCATTAGCATTGGCAGTTACTGAACCATCTGATCCGCCATTACACGTGACATCACTGGCGGAAAAATTAATTGAGGGACCATTATTGTCAATTGTTACTGTGACATTATCCGTATTGACACATCCATTCGCATCAGTACCTGTAACTGTATAGGTTGTTGTCGATGTTGGGTTAACGGTATGGGGGCCGGCTCCCACACCGATTCCATTGTCCCAGGTGTAACTTTGTGCACCTGTTGCCAGCAGGTCGTGGCTGGATCCTGAACAAATAGTAACGTCAGCACCAGCGTCTACCGATGGCAAGGGGTTAACAACTACTGTAATCGTGTCGGTTGCGGTATCGCCATTATTATCGACTACATCTACGTAATACGTTTCTGTGGATGTGGGGCAGACATTATGTGGACCACTGTTAGCTGGCAAGCTGTTGTTCCAAGTCACGGTGTAGGGCGGAAGGCCACCACTAATATTCGCTGATAGATCTGAACAAGAACCTACGCAAATTGTGTCTTCTGTAGCAGTAATATCTACCTGCGGTCCGCAATCAACGATAACAGTTTGTGTAAGGGTGTCTTCCGTTGTAACGCCGCAGCTATTTGTAGTTTCGATGACAGCGGTGTAGTCTGTGTTTCCAGTTGGCGTATCGTTGTGAGGACCTGCTGTAGCGTAGCCTGTAAATCCAGCAGGGGACAACCATTCTATTGTAGCTCCTGAAGGTGTATTTTGTAGTTCTACATCTACAGATTGCCCGCAGTTAAGTGTGTCGTCTGAAACAGTCAATGAAGTATTTGTACAGGCTGCTGTAACGCTTATGTTGTCCATAATTACGTAACCGGAGCAAAACCCAGTACCGCAGGCTGGATCAAATTGTGTGTTGGCTCCATTTTTAAAGTTTCCAAGAACGATCCATTCTTCATTCCCTGTAGCGCAAAATGTTCCCGTAATAGTTGTACAGTTATCTATAAAATTACCAGCAGGATTTTGGATTTGCGGTGTCGCATTGATCGTTGAACCAGGACCAATATATTGATCTCCATTATTTTGTGTGTCAATATCAACCATTTGATCAGTAAACCAAATACCGAAGCCGTCAGTGGGAGTGTATGAAGAACCTCCGTTTTTTACATTGACGGAGACGCAATATTCTTGACCAGCAACAAGAGGTGATGATAATTGTGCTTGTACATATTCACGTGCGTCGGAGGGTGCTCCAAAAACCAACACTTTTGTAAAAACTCCCATTGCGCCGCTGCTGCCATCACAGGTAGTCTCACCAGCGTTACCACTGCAAGAGGCGTTGTAGTAATCAGGTGTTGAACCGTTGCCAGGACAAGTTTGACAGGCTGTACCGAACCAGTCCTGAACCTGTGCGTAGTCTGTAAACATTTCGCTGTTAGTCGAGTCTACGCATTCTACTGTAGTTTGTTCAGCATCAAAATTGGGCGCGAGATTTGGACTACAACCCGTTGTACATTGCCCGTAGCTATTTAGCAGAGCAAAACAAAAACAAGCTAATAGCAAGACTTTATTATTAGTGCTATTCAAAAGTATTTTCTTATTCTTCATCATAAGGCTTTTATTTTTATCAACTTACCGTATTTAGTACCCAGTATTTCTGGACGATCAGCTATTGTTTCATGATTTTTTGTGTGTAGTAGAAGTCATCTCCGTAAATATGAAGGAAATAAAAACCATTTTCTCTAGGTATTGGAATGTCTATTTCTGATTTTTCTTCAAACTGGTGCTGTACTACTTTTTTTCCATCGGTAGAAAAGATGGATATGATTCCAGATGAACTTGATCCATTTGCGTCAATTGTAATTTCGTATTTGGTCGGGTTGGGATAAACCATAAAGGTTTGTTCAGTAGTGTTTTCTTGGAGTGAAACAGTAGTGATTTGATGGCACGAAGAAGTATCAATGCAACCAGATTGATTAACAATGACAGCATAAGAGCCATTTTCTTCTGCCTGGTAGAGTTGATTGGTTTCACCTGTTAGAACAGTGTTGGCATCGCAATCCATCCATTGGTAATCAGCATTATTGTTTTGTGCTTCTAAGGTTGCTCCATTTACCAAAACTGAAGTATCAATGTTCGGTAAAACTGTGATGTTAAAAGAGCACGTTTCAGTGTTTCCGTTGCCATCATTAGCTTCATAGGTGTTCGTGGTTGTTCCCGCAGGAAAAGTTGAACCACTTGACAAGCCACTAATCAAGGTAGTGGATACAGGTTCTCCATACCATTTTAAAATCACTTTTCCGGATCCCGACTGAACTCCTGATTGCGTACTCCCATCAAGGACTCCGTTGATATAAGAGGAGCCACCGGCACCACTTCCACCGGTCCAGCTTCCTGCAGAACTGCCGTTCTCACCAGTAAGCCCTCCACCATCGGCACCAGGGATATTTACTGTAGTTCCGATTTGGTTGGCAGCCCCTTGACCGCCACCATCGCCACCAATTCCCAAATTGCCATCTTGTCCATCATACATGGGGTCGTCATTGGAAACGCCTCCAGCGCCTCCCGCTGATTGCGTGCCACCCTGTGCCATTGAGCCTTGTATAGGAAAGCCAGCTCCGCCACCACCGCCGTAGTAGCCTCCGCCACCACCGCCACCGGTACCTCTGCTGCCACCAGCTACACGATCTCCGCCTGCACCGGCACCACCGGCAGCGACGATAATTCGGTCTGTCAAACTATTACCGCCTATGCGAATATCTGAAGCTCCTCCGCCACCACCGGCAATAGCAGATGTTGTTGGTGCGCTTCCTGCATCTCCGCCACCGTTGAAACCACCGTTTTGATCGATTGTTCCACCGCCTCCTACATAAATAGAAAGTTGGTCTCCGCTTGAAACAAGTATCTTGCCTTCAGCATAACCACCGAATCCACCTTCAATACCACCCGCGTTGCTATTGCCTTGCGCTCCGTACAATTCAACAAAAAGTGTGTCTACACCTGCTGGTACGGTAAAAACTTCTTCGCTTCCTGTAAATGAAATGGTGTCAGTGGTGAGCGTACAAAGATCAACACCTTCTGGAGGCGTATAGTTGTAATCGCCTTCACAGTTGTTGTTTGCCGCTTGAAAAACGGTGTCATCCGGACACGTTATTTCTAAGCATTGGCTCCAACCATGACCAACAACTGCAAGAGATACGAATACAAGGAGTAGACTTTTTGTTTTCATAAGTTTTGAATTTCTCGTTGGTTCAAAACTATGGGATAGCAATGTAAAAGGAGACATTAGGGGGTTAACAAAAGGGTTACAAATAAAAAAATAGCCTATACGTTATCTAAAAAAGCTTTGATATCAGAGTTTTGTGGAAGATTGAGCTTTTTTCTCAATCTGTTTCTACTCATTTTTACGCTACTGGGTTCAATATTCATAAATGTCGCAATTTCTTTTGTTGAAAAATCTAAAAGAATGAATGAGCAAAGTCGTAGATCTGTTTTGGTTAATCTATCAAATTTAGATTTGAGCCGATGCAGAAACTCGCGTTGAGCCTGATTAATTTTGAGCTCGAGCTCCTTTCTGTTCTTATCAATGAAAAGACTCTGGTTGACCAATGCTTTCATTTCTTTTAAGTCGCTGTAATCAACACCGCTATTTTGGACGGCTTTGTGAATCTCGCGATTAAGATTTTCCAAAAGTTGATTTTTTTCATTGATGTGGATAGCGAAATTTTCGATTTCACGTTTTTTAAAGGAGAGTTCATTTTGAAGTTGGTCCTGTTCCCGCTCCAGGATTTGTTGCTTGAGTGCATTGCGCTGAAGTCGTCCACGCTGATTAATAATGATGAGAACCGTCACGATGAGTAAGGCAAAAATACTGGCAATTACCGTCCACAACTTGATGGTGTTCAATTTGGATTCTTTCGCATTAAGTTCAGATTGCTTTTTGAGTAATTCAATTTTTTGCTCTTCTTTTCTCAGCTTGTACTCCATCTCTATAGCAGCTATCCTATCAGTAATCTCTGCTCCTTTGATAGCCTCTTGCTGTCGAATATACTTTTCCATGTGCATCATGGCAAGTTGATAATTCCCCATTCTCTTGTAGGCTTCAACGAGTTGTTTTTGCACGTCCGCAAGAAAGAATTTAGCATCTATGGCGCGAAAATAGTTCAAGGCCTCTTTTGCCAGTTTAACAGCTTTTTGATATTCTTTCTTTTCTATGGCGACTTTTGCCAGATTAGAGAGAGCGGATCCTATTCCGTTTTTATTGTCGATTTTTTTAAATAAATCCAATGCTTTGCTGTACTTGGTATTGGCTTCTTGAAATTGTTTTAAGGAAAAATGAACTTCTCCCATGTTATTGAGTACAGACGCTTTATATAGAATATTGCCATTGTCCTTGATGAACTCGTAAGCTTGTTCATAGTAGTGCATGGCATTTTCGTACTCCTCATTTCCTGTATATGCTAGTCCCAGGTTGATGTAGAGTCCAGCGAGTGTCATGGGGCGGGCATCTTCCTTTTTATAGAGTTCTTTTGACTGCTCGAGGTAATCAATGGCTCGAGAATAATTATCTATGCGCGTATATACATTGGCGAGATTCCCCATAACTTGAGCCACTAGAATCGAGTAGCCGCGCTTTTCAAAGTATTGCAGTGACTCAAGGAAGTATCTTGTCGCCAAATCGTAACTACCCGTCCTGTAGAACATGACACCTATTTTTTCTTTTGCGCGAGCAGCGAGAGAGTCGTGACCATCTTCCTTGAGAAGCTCGAGCGCACGTACTTTATACTTCAGTGCCTCGGAGTAGTTTTCAGCTTCATGATAATATAAACTAAGCTGATTGAGTTGATTGATTTTTTCCGGGGAACTGAGTTGTGTGCTGTTCAACTCATGTAATATGCTGTCGATACGCTGTATAGGCTGACTATTACCTTGCAAAAACATGCTGGTAAAGAGAAGTAAGATTATGATATTCTTATAACGAACCCCGAAAGGTGTAATCATTTTTTCAGCATGTAATACACGTTTGTTTGCCATTTCGTCGTATCAGTTTCTTGACCAGGATCAGTTACGTATTCTTCAATGACGGGTGAATCTTTGGTTAGGTTGTTTTCCTCTAAATAGAGATCGAGACGCTCATGAGCCAAATGAATACTGTCGTAATTTCCATAATGTTCGTATTTAAGGGCTTTTCCTCCGATAATCCATGAGGAATATGTCGTGTCAACATTTGCATCGAGTTCTCGTATGGGTACAGCAGCTGCCATGGTTGTTTCTCCCTTTTTATCATCCCATGAAAAATAGAGACCTGTCGGTGCACCGGAAAGGGTGAAGTGCTTATTCACATAGCTGTAAATGGCAGGAAGATGTGCTGCATAAAACGATTGAATGTTGCCAAAATTGAGTTGGTCTTTGACACCAATAAAATTGCGCTTGGGGATTTCTGTCTCNTGAATAGCTGAAAAATTAAGATTTTTATTTTTTTGAATGTCTTTATCAAAGGTTTTTTTGAGTTTTTTGAGCCCTTTTTTAAAGTCTTTTCCAATGGCATCCTCCATATCCATGAACAACAATATGATGTTCCAGGGGTAAGCCATTTCCCCTTCCATGTGCCACGTCACTTTCGTTCCATTCTTCATTTCGTGAAATGCGTAATAGGTTGGGTTCTCTGATTCAAATGGCTCAACAAACTTTAAATTAACGCGTAATGTATCTTGTTGTTTATGGGTTAGTGTCATGATTCCCTCACCTACNTCTTCGTTGCCTTTCCAGTGGTAGCTGCTTCCTACTGCACCGGATTCACCTTGAATCACCACCTGCATATTGGTGTCGATTTCGGCCCATGGACTCCATTTGTCAAAATGATTAAAATCAGCAACGAAAGATGCTATTGCCTCCTTTTCACTATCCAGTTGAATCGTACGTTCAACCGTGTATTTGTTAGTTGTAAATAGTGGAAGTACAAAGAAAACACCTATCAGAATTAATAGGAATACAAAAATAAACTTGATCACCTTTTTCATGAGAAACAGTTTTTAAGTAAACAAAACTGGGGTCGCGTGCTGAGCGAGAAAATAAAATAGAAACAGAAACAAATGAAATGCGATACGCTCGTGTATCCGAAGGGGCTTAGGCAATATCCGCTACTGTATCATATTCCATTTCCTTCACTTCAAACTGCTCATTTTTGGGATCAAAAACCTTGCAAGCGTCTATAGGTTTAGCATATATATGCAGTGTCATGGCACGCTGTCGGAAAGGGTTTCTTATTTGGTGGTATCCCATACGATCGTGCATGTAAGAGATTTTGCCAGGAGCTAAATCCATACGATGTGTTTCCTGTAAATCGCCATTTTCATCTTCTTTAACTCGAATTTCTTCTACTGTGCCTTCGATTTGATATACCCAGCAATCTTGACCACCGTGGCCATGAATGGGCGTCTCTGCCTGCTGATCCCAACAAAGTAAAAGGAGCTCGTATTCATCTGTTCGAGCCACGCAATTCCGCGTATAACCCTCTTCTGCCCAAGTCGCAAATGCTTCAAACGCTTCTGGTGAGAGATCGAGTTGACTTACAATTTGTGATCGCTCTGACTCACTCACTCGATCCAATGCTTGAGCCAGACCTTCTATTGTATTTATCTTATCCATTGTTCAATTTTCTAAGTTCGTTTTCTTCTAAGCAGTTAAAAAAACGTATTTTTATCTCGAAAATAAAGAAAAATTAGCGTTTTCCTGCTATTAATCGTCAAAACTTTAGCTTTAAACGTCATTTTTATGTTAAAAAAACGAAACAGATTACAGCAATGAAAAAATCGTTATCACAATTTCAAACCATAGTAGAAGAGCTTCTAAAAGATGAGGTAGAAAACCCGATGGCCGANCATATCCCTGCAAATGAGTTGTTTGATCGACTCGATTTATCACTNGAAGAAGAACCTATCGATGAAGAGCGTTTTGATAAAGCTTTGACAGAACTAGTGATGAAAACACCGCGAACAGCCACGAATGCGTTTTTTAATCAGCTGTTCGGTGGAAGAAATGAAAAAGCTATATTGGGAGACTTGCTGGCAGTTGTATTGAATAATTCAATGTACACTTATAAGGCAGCTGGTCCTCAAATAGGGGTAGAGAAGGTCATTCTGCGACAGATTTGCGATATGATAGGCTGGGATGATCAATCTGATGGTACAATTGCTACAGGGGGTTCGATGACGAACTTCATGTCAATGTTGATGGCGCGTGATGCGAACGATCAAAAGGTTCGTTTCGAAGGATTAGAGAAAAAGCTGACGGTTTACACGTCAAAAGAATCGCATTACAGCATACCTAAAAACGCCGCTTTTTCAGGTATCGGAAGAGATAACGTACGATTTATTCCTACCGATGAACGTGGTAAAATGGATGTTGAAGTTCTCAAAGGTACAATTGCAGCCGACCAGGCGAATGGTTATCAGCCCGTCTTGGTAAATGTAACTGCAGGAACAACAGTGTTAGGAGCGTTTGATAATATCGAGGCTATAAGCGCTGTTTGCGAAGAACGAGACATTTGGTTACACGTCGATGGCGCATATTGTGGATCGGTGCTATTTAGTGATACTTATCGTCATCTTATCAAAGGTGTAGAAAAAGTTGACTCCTTCAGCGTCAACGCCCATAAGATGTTGGGAACACCTTTGACTTGTTCGATCATTGTAGTTAAGAACAAACAACATTTAAGAGATTCGTTTGCCAATGACGCGAGCTACCTCTACCAAACGGATCACGATGAATTTAATTTAGGTAAAACTTCATTGCAGTGTGGTCGTAGAAATGACGCACTCAAATTCTGGACGTTATGGAAGCGCGTTGGGACAAAAGGACTTGCATCTATAGTAGATCATCAATTTGCGCTGGCAGAAACGGCTCGTGAATACATCCGCAATAATCCCGATTATACGCTGTACAGTTTTGATGATTCCGTATCGGTTTGTTTTAATTATAAAGGTATTCCTGCCAAAGATATTTGTACGCGACTCTACGAAGAATCTGAATTGATGGTGGGCTATGGTTCCTTTCGAGAAGATGAATTTATACGTTTCGTAACGATTAATGCACAAAATGATCACGAAGATATTTTACAGTTTTTCAAAACGATGGAACAGTTTGTTGAAGACCATAATTTGGAAGAACGAGCAGTTTCATCATAAAATGAAGTAATTTATGATCACAAAGATTATTGCACTTGCGCTTTACGTAGGGATTTTATTTCTCATTGGAATTGTCGCTTCACGGCGCATTAAGGGCATGAGCGATTTCTATGTCGGTGGAAAAAATATTGGCTTTTGGGCCGTGGCTTTTTCTGCCCGTGCTACAGGCGAATCGGGGTGGTTATTGTTGACTGTTACTGGAATGGGAGCCATGGTCGGTGTTTCTGCCTACTGGGTCGTCATTGGTGAGGTGCTCGGTGTTGCCATATCCTGGCTGGTTATGGCCAAGCGTTTTAAAAGGAGGACAGATGCATATAATTCGATTACAGTTCCAGACTATTTAGTGAGTCATTTTAAAGCGAAAACGCATTGGTTAAGAGGAATCGCAGCGACAGTTTTATCTGTTTTTGTTGTGATTTTTGTGAGCTCACAAATTGATGCGACTGGAACCGCTTTTGAATCTATGCTGGGTACAGATTATTTTGCTGGTGCCCTGATCGGTTTTTTTATTGTGCTGGCTTATATCTTTATCGGCGGATTTGTCGCTGTTGTTTGGTCTGATCTTTTTCAGGG
>P_1C_Liq_1_UnCtyDRAFT_1000167_pt1 | contig 15007 bp, 12 predicted proteins | sample Pon1CUnioCityCA_2_FD_10230 | JGI IMG/M metagenome (IMG submission 10230) | reverse complement strand
ATGTCTGTGGATGCCAACGTTCTTATTTTCGAACGGATCCGTGAGGAAGTAGCAGAAGGCAAAGGCATGAAATTGTCGATCAAAGACGGCTACAAAAATGCACTGACTTCTATTGTCGATGCCAACGTAACGACTTTACTCGTAGCAATTGTACTCAAAACATTTGGTACAGGACCTATCGAGAGTTTCGCTACTACGTTAATCATCGGTATTTTTACATCAGTTTTTGCTGCGGTGGTTATTACAAGATTGATTTTTGAATCACAAATTAGTCGTAAGAAGGTGTTTACATTCTCTACACCGATAACCAAAGGAGCGTTCAAAAGCTTGAACTTTCAGTTTCTCAAGAATCGCAAAAAGTTCTATATCGTATCGACTATTCTAGTAATTGCCGGAATTGTCGTGTTATCAACGCGTGGATTAAAACCAAGCGTTGAATTTGCTGGTGGAAGAACTTACGAAACGAAGTTTGAACAGCCCGTTGCCCAAGATGTAGAAAAGATTAAATCGCTGTTGCGTGAAAATCTGGTCGAAGAAAATGGAGCTCCGGCTTCGGTTGAGGTAAAAATGCGTAACTCAAATTATCGCGTAGAAATTTCAACGGATTACAAACAGAATGTACCCAATGCTCAGGGAGAAGTAGAGCAGGAGGTTTTAGCAGCCCTGGCAACAGTTGAGGGACAATATGGTGTAGCTGAGATTAAGAACAGTCGTTCGGTATCTCCTTCGATATCTGAAGAATTGAAGCAATCATCATTCATTTCGATAATCCTCTCCTTGATTATTATCTTTGTTTATATCCTGATCCGATTTGGAAAATGGCAGTACGGTCTCGGTGCACTTGTGGCTATGGGGCATGACGTCGTCATCGTTCTGGGACTTTTTGCATTGCTCCACGGTGTATTACCTTTTAATATGGAGATCGATCAAGCATTCATTGCCGCTATATTGACTGTTGTAGGTTACTCAATTAACGATACAGTGGTTGTATTTGATAGGCTACGTGAATACTTAAATAAATATAGACGTAAGGATCGCAAGGAGATTATGAATTTAGCCTTGAACTCTACGTTAAGTCGAACAATAAACACCTCACTTTCGACATTCTTGGTGTTGTTGATCATCTTCCTGTTCGATGGAGGAGCGATAAAAGGATTTATATTTGCCTTGATGGTTGGTGTAATCGTTGGTACCTACTCGTCGGTTTGCGTAGCCACACCAATTGTTGCAGATCTCGTTAAAGGTGATAAAAATAAAGAAGAATAAACTTATTCAACTATTCAGAAAGTCGCATCTTTACGATGCGGCTTTTTTTTTGCCTTTTTTGTCGATCACTGTGAACTTTATGCTTTTCCTGTTGTCTTCAAAGAAAAGTTGTTTATGCTGTTTGATACTTCAGTAAATGATAAGGATACAAGGCAATCGATAAAATCCTCGGTAGGCCGTCCCTATAATTTAGTGGATATGATGTTTCGGGGTGTAGGAAATATTGGTTGCTCACGCATGGAGGTAACGGCTTATTCAAAGCTCTTTAACGCAATTATGCAAAAAAAGAAACAAGCGGTTTTTGCAAACATAGCCTTGCGACCAAAAGGGTTGATCGTTGTTTTAAGCATTCGAACGAGCAACTATTCCTGGGTGATCCCGTTTCATTATTTGTCGGTATTTAAAACAAAAGAGTTGGTCATTCACGGTCAAGGTGAATATTTAAAGTTTAAGCTACTCGGCGATCAGAATAAGCAATTTATTTCGAAGATCTTAAAACTTCAGGAAGCATATAATCAACAAGGTTACTATGGCGGAATAGAGGTGTAAGTAGCACTTTTCAACTTTTATTTGATGTTGTGGTTTCTTTTTTTTTCGTGAATCTTGCGTCTGCAATTATTTGACTACCTTTGATAGGAATAAATTTTTAGTATTATGACTGGTTTATGGATAGCTATCGCGATAGTGGTGATTTTAGTGATTTGGGTAATTGTTATTTATAACACCCTTGTTCGATTGCGAGAAAATCGTGAAAATGCATTTGCTGACATCGACGTACAATTGAAACAACGTCACGACTTAGTTCCACAACTTCTTGGTGCAGTTAAAGGTTACATGGAGCATGAGCGCGAAACTCTGGAAAACATCACCAAGGCGCGTCAAAATGCTGTCGATGCTTCCACTGTAAATGATAAAATTGCTGCAGAAAAAGAATTGACGTCTGCTTTAAGCGGATTGAATATTCAAGTGGAAGCTTATCCAGATCTTAAAGCCAACGAAAACTTTATGCAGTTGCAAAATGAGTTGTCAGACATAGAGAACAAACTTGCGGCAGTGCGCAGATATTTCAATTCTTCGACTAAAGAACTGAACGTTTCCGTGCAAAAATTCCCTAATGTGATTTTTGCAGGGATGTTTGGCTTTCAAGAGGAGCCTATGTTTGATTTGGGAGATTCGAAACGCGAAGCGATGGAAGAACCACCAGAAATTAAGTTCTAGACGACTGCAAATTTTATGTCATTATGAAGTATATTGGTATCCAGCAACAGATAGCTGCAAATAATCGCAAGTCTGTATTACTGTTGATGGCTTTTCCGCTACTCGTTTTTTCAATGGCATATGCGGCTTTTTATTTCCTCAATTTTGATGAAGAGGGGGCTCCTGATGCCACAGCGATTTGGGATTTATTTTACCCCTATTTACCTTTTATTGGAATCGGCGTGATCATTTGGTTCTTGATTGCTTATTTCGCGAATGCTAAAATGATTAATGCAGCAGCTCGTTCTAAAACGCTTACCCGTAAAGAAAACATGCGTGTTTATAATCTTACAGAGAATCTCTGTATGAGTGTAGGTATGCGTATGCCGCAATTGCGCATCATTGAAACAGATGCGTTAAATGCTTTTGCCAGTGGAATCAATGAAAAAACGTTTACGGTCACGTTGACGCGCGGTATTGTTGAGAAGCTAGATGATGAAGAGCTCGAAGGTGTTATAGCACATGAGTTGATGCATATCAGGAATAATGATGTGCGACTATTAATCATCTCCATTGTTTTTGTAGGAATTTTCTCATTTCTCGTTCAGGTAGCCTTTCGAAGTATTCTGTACGGTAGTATTTCTGGTGGTCGAAAAAGAAATAACGATGGTAAAGGCATGATAGTTATTCTGGTTATAACCCTGGTAGCCTATTTATTATCGATGCTATTTAAGTTTGCGCTGAGTAGGAAGCGCGAGTATCTTGCAGACGCTGGAGCTGTTCAGATGACGAGGAACTCTGAAGGAATGGCTCGAGCACTCGAAAAAATTTCTGGCAATCATCATGTTGATAAGGTGAAAAGTGAGGATGTTCAGCAATTATTTATAGAAAATGCTCCAGAAGATACGAGTGCCGGTTTCCTCGGTGGTTTAGGAGGTTTATTTTCTACACATCCTCCGATTGAAAAGCGCATCAAAGTGTTACGTCAATTTTAATTATCCTTTTTTCGCTACATTGCTTTTTGAATGCAGCGATCGTTCATCACGTTTGAAATCTTAACGAGCGATAAAGAATTACTCGCTGGAAATGACTTTTCCATTGACGTATCGTTCTTTTAAAACAAGGTCCCCATTTTTATTATAAATAAAACTTTCTCCATGTATAATCCCGTTTTCATAAGGGATTTCTAAATAAACTGTGGTATCGTGAGGAGCTGGAAAATAGCGCTCACAAACTCCTGTAAATGGTTCGTCGTAGAGGTAGGCTATTGGTTTACCGTACTTGTTATCTTTTTTCTCAAGCTCTTCACAAGCACAGCGTTCTTGATTTCCTACCGAGGTACGTACCTCTTTTCCTCCTTTGTAAATACTGCGTCCGATTGTATCTCCTTTTAAGGATAAAAGAATGCGATTTCCGTATAGTTGACCTTTGAAAAGTTGTCGCTTTTCGTACTTTTTATCACTGTTGGGATACTTGAGATAGCAACGTCCTGTATACAGGGAATCCTGACGATAGAATTTGCCGTTGCGCTCTTCTAAATCTGCACAATGACAATCGGGGAGGTATTGATAGACTGAAAAATCGTCTTTTTTAATTCTTGCCTGAATTTCTTTCCATTGGGGCTGTTGATTGCAGGCAAAAAATAGGATTGCGCATAAAATGAAGGTATGTTGAAGGATGCTTTTCATAATATTTTTAACTTTGAACTTAAACGCTGAATTTGCGGTCAAAAATATCAATTTTGTCCATGTAATCAAAAGTTACAGTTTTGCCTCATATAAAAAATGCGCTTATCCGTTATCGGGTGATTGATAAGACCCTGAGAAATGCATATCATCCTTATCCTACGAAACAAGATATCCGATTCGCTTGTGAGGAAGCACTGTATGGAGACGCCTCAGGTAATAATATTTGTGATTCAACCATTGAGAAAGATCTTTTCGCCATGCGTGAAGAACACGATGCTCCCATCAAATATAGTAAGAAGGAAAAAGGTTATTTTTATGAGGATCCAGACTTTACAATCAATGAAATTCCTCTCTCGGAAGATGATGTTGAATCGATACAATTTGCGTTAAGTACCCTGTCGCAATTTCGGGATACAGCTATGTTTAAGCAGTTCGGCTTTGCACTGGATAAAATTGTTGATCGTGTAAACGTGGATCAGTCACGAAAGCAAGGTGATATTGAAGGATTTGTTCAGTTTGAACGAGGAGCTACTAAAACTGGGAGTGACCATTTGGCACCATTACTCAACACTATTAAAAATAGAAAGATCGTTTATTTTGACTATGAAAGTTTTATATCTCAAAATCGTAAAAAAAGAAAGGTTTCTCCGCTGTTGTTGAAAGAATATAATAATCGCTGGTATTTGATATCATACGATTATGTCAAGCAGGATATTATTACGTATGGTTTAGATCGAATGTTTGAACTAGAAGCAACGGAACAAGAAGCACATGTACCAGAAAATTTTGACCCTGATCTATTTTTTAAATACTCAGTAGGTATAACTGCGAGTAGGAATGCTACCCCACAAAAGATACTTTTCGAAGCCAATGCTATTGCATCGCGTTACATTGACTCTCAACCATTTCACGAGAGCCAGGAAATAGTAGCAACTGCCGAAAATGGTTCTCAATTTTCATTATTTGTTGTGGTTTCTGAAGAATTGATTCGAAAACTTATAAGTTATGCCGGAGAAATAAAAGTACTCCAACCGAAAACGCTGGCGGATGAACTAAAAAAGCGTGCAGCTGAAATGATCGATCGATATCATAAAGAACACGATTGAGCTTGTGCTCAATGATTTAGGCTTATAAATTATTGTAAACCTTGAACTTTGCTGACTGATTCTACGTTTAGAAATAAATATGCTATTCGATTGAACCCCTTCTGAATTTAACTGTACACGGTAGTATAAAATCTGATGTTATGGTGTATAAATTCGTTTTCATTTTCTCGTTTTTTTATTTTGGAATAGGTCTTTTACGGGCTCAAGAGGTCAGTGGGAACATGCGATCTTCAACTGAACAAGTTTTAGCTTACGGAAATGTTGATATTTATAAAGGAGAAGATAAAATTGCGGCAGTATTAACTGATGCAGAAGGGAATTTTAACGTCAAGTTGGATACAGGTATGTATCGCATTGAAGTGCAATATGCTGGTTATGAAAAACAAGTAGTAAATGCACGCGTTGATGCCTCGCGCTCGCTTAATTTTGAACTTCAGTCGGATAAGAGCTATAAGCATCCTGTTGGTGAGAAGGATCGTGGTTCCTCCTCATACTCCGAGGCGGACGAGCGGAAACGTTTGTTTTCTCATTCAAAAGAGAAGACTGAAATAACTTCCGTGTCATCTGTTGAGTATTCGAAATCTAAACATGTTAAAAAAGCGGATGGCGTGAGTTTGTCGGATAATAGAGTTGAGGCGGAATCGGGTGTTCTCACCGCGGGGGAAATCAACGATTTTCGCAAGTGGGAATTATGGTCAGATATAGTCAAAGATGAATTACAAGATTATCAAACGTTTTGGAAAATTGAGCCACGTCAGCGATATATGGTTGAATTAACGAATCAAAACCAGCTTCCAATAGTAGATGCTACCGTGCAATTGGTGAAACCCGATGGTTCCATTCTTTTCAAAAGCCGAACTGATAATACAGGGAAAGCCGAACTTTGGGGTAGTTTAATCCTTAATCAAGGCATCTATTCTTCCTGTTCAGCATTCATTATACATAAAGGGAAAACGTTTCGTATACGCCATCTAACACCGTTTAGTGAGGGTGTCAATCAAAAATCGATTCAGGTCGATTGCGAGCAGACGAAAACAGTTGATATTGCTTTTGCCGTTGATGCTACGGGATCGATGGGAGACGAGATTAAATTTTTAAGAAAAGAACTAAATAACGTAATCTACCAAACGAAAAATGCACATCCTGAATTGACATTTAATTTTGCAAACGTATTTTATCGCGATCAAAACGAGGCATATTTAACCAGAAAACGAGATTTTAGTCCTGTCCTTTCGAAATCTGTTGATTTTATCTCAGCACAAAATGCAGCTGGTGGCGGTGATTATGAAGAAGCTGTGGAAGTGGCATTAGATGAAGCTATCAATGAACTTTCGTGGTCTGAAGAGGCCCGGTCACGTATACTGTTTCTCATACTTGATGCTCCACCACACAATAGTCCAGAAATACGTTCCAAATTGGACGCTCTCATGCGACAAGCCTCAGCAAATGGTATTCGTATTATTCCATTGGTGGCAAGCGGTATTAACAAAGATGCAGAGTATTTGCTGCGCTGCATAGCGCTTGCAACAAATGGGACTTATGCTTTTTTAACTGATCACAGCGGTATTGGAGGTAGTCACATTGCACCGACAACCGATGATTACGAAGTCGAGTTGCTTAGTGACCTTATGATTCGAGTAATAACTTCTTACATTTACTTACCTGATTGTGAAGCCCCTGTATCGGAAGATGAAATGGAAGATCTTGTACAGGATGATCGGGATGAGAACGAACAAGATCAACTCGAATGGACGATATGGCCCAATCCAACGCGTGGCGTTTTAAATATCAAGGTAGACCGCGATATTGAAGAACTATTTCTCACCGATTTGTCAGGTAAAATCCTGGAGCGATATACAGCTATTCGTAAAAATAGAGTGCTCAGAAGAGACCTTAGTCAATACGCAAGGGGATTATATCTCATTAAGTTTACATATGGAGATCAGGTCTATACGAAAAAAGCAGTACTTCAATGAGGGAGCTAATTCTTTAAACAGTACAAGAACCGAGGCGCGCCTTGGGCTTCACCTTTTACAAGGTTATCCTTTAAATTAAGACTTTAAAGTGGAGTTTTTGACATCATATTCCACTTCGGACTTTTTGGCTATACAGTTTTATGCCTGGCCTATATATTCATTGATGTCTACAAGCTGCCATCTATTCACTCAGTAATGGAGCTATGTGTCGTTCCTTTTTGTCTGCATAGATATCTTTAATCTTCAGTAAAATAGCAGTTTCTTCAACACCTCCAAAATCGGGGTTTTTTGCTGTGCCAAATGTGCGCATAGTAGGGGAGAGGTGCATGTAGATATTCATTAATGGTGGGATGATAGCACCACGCGATCTCACATATTGATTGAGCACTTTAAAACCTTCTTTAAAATCATAGCCATTAAGCAATTCTTTAAATTTTGCTTGATTGCTTTTTTGATCGATTGGATAGCGTGATTTTGCCAGATTATCGGGATCAGGGAAATAATGATGAAGAAAATAAAGTAAAAAATCCCTGCTTTCAAGGTCGTAATCTGGGTACATAGTGACTTTACCAAAAAAATATTCCAGGTTTGGATAAACGACCGTAAGTACTGCCAAACCATCCCAAATATTGTCAAGCGCGTAAAGTCCTTTTCTCGGATTTACTGAAGGTTGATAATTGGGTTGGACCCAACTTCTACCTAACTCAATAGTTTTTGGAAGATATTCTTCGCGAAATTCTTTCGAAAAACTAAAATAGTGCGAAGTACTCATCGGTATGAAGTCATCTTCATTATCCGTTAATATTTTTGCGCAATCGATGAAGCGATAACCACCAATCACCTCTTCATCTTCAGGACTCCAGACGATGAGTTGTTCATAACAATGATCGTTAATATCGTATTGATCCAGATCCAGTGATTTTTTGGTACCACCTCCCGCCGAACGAAAGGATAATTCACGTAATCTTCCTATTTCATTAAGTGTATGAGGAGAATTGTGGTAATTAACAATGTAAATTTCATTGTTTCCCTTGCGGGTCGTACGTGCAAATCGTTCAGAAGTCAGCTCACTTTTTATTAATGAACGTTCTACTGGAGGGATAATTTTTTCAACTTTTTGTGTCATGCTATTGCTTTAATTCGTACACTTTTTCTTTCACATATTGCGCCCACTCGTCTGGAGTTTTCGTTTGGTTAAATTGACCAGCATCAAGGGGCGCTCCAAATGTAATCGTTATTTCCTTGTCGTTTTGTTTGTATAATTCATTAACAAGATAAAGCATTTCAATGTTTGCCTTAATGCCAACTGTTTTGCGAAGTTTATATAAATTATAGAAAAAATTAGTCAATTCTCCATCAATATGGACAGGGATAATTGTCTTTTTGTATTTGATTGAGCGAGTGACAAATGTTTTTCTCCATTTAAGGTCACGAACTTCCCGGCCTTGCTTTCTTGAAACCAACCCTGCAGGAAATATGCAAAGAAGCTCATTTCCTGCAAATGTCTCATCCACTTTTCGAAGTGAAGCAGCAGCATTTTTGCCATGTTTATTAATACCAACAAAGATGGGTTGTAGGTTTTCCAAATGAAGTAGAACATCGTTTACTACAAATTTGATATCCTGACGAATTTCGTGCAAAACGGTAACCAATGCCATTGCATCCATACCTCCAAGCGGGTGGTTTATAGCTAGAATTGCTCCTCCTTCTTTGGGAATGTGTTGCTCCCCCTTACTCGTTACGCGAATGTTGAATTTCTTCATAACGGATAAACAAAATTCAATGGGTGAATCGTTGCGATGTTCGTAAACGAACTCATTGACATCTTTCTCGTGAAGAATTTTTTGTAAATACGATACGATAAATCGCGGCATGCGTTTTAGCAAGTTTGGATTTTTATCGTGAATAACTTGTTTTACATCAATGATTTTGTTTTGACTTTTCATTGGTGTTTTTTCGTGGAATCAATACTTATAAATCCAGGCACCAGGAGCCTTTTGACGCACGGTATTGACCGCATTTTTAGCAGCCTGGGAACTAGGGAAGCTTTGTGCACTCACGTAGTGCATACCGTTTAGTTTGCCTATAATTTTTGCGTCGAGTCCCTTGCTTTTAAGGTTCGTCACTAATCCCTTGGCGTTGGCAAGTTGCTTAAATGTCCCTGCAATAAGATGATAGTTACCACTTGACGATTGGTTAAACTGAGATGACGCTGCATTTTTTGTATCGCTAGATTCGTTTGCTGTTTTTTTGGAATTTTGTTGGTCATCAGCTTCATCCTTACCTTTGTTATCATCTTCACTTTTGCTTTGATCTTCTTTCGATGCAGGTTGAGCATTGTCTTTTGACTTGCTCGCTTGTCCTTCGTCTTCGGAGGCATCCTTTTCGGTTTGTGAATCTCCTGAATTTTCAGCGATTTTTTTGTTTTTACCTTCTGCTGAGTCATCAAATTCATCCCATCCCATGTAGGATTCTACTTGATCATAATTGAAGTATACATAAGTGGCACCAGCTCCTGCGAGAATAACGATAATCAGAACAACCCATAAAACGGGACTGGTCTTACGCTTTTTATCTTTTTGCTTCTTTCCAGCAGAAGATTTTTTAGTATCCTTTTGTTTTGACTTTTTTTCGGATGCTGACTTTTTACTGGAAGCATCTTTACTTTTAGAGGCAACCTTATCTTTTTTATTAGCTTTCTTTGAAGTTACGTCTTTATGCGCACTATTCGAGCTTTTCTCTGCTGAAGCATCTTTTTGATGTTCATCTGTAGAAGGTTTTGTATCCGACGAAGCACTTTCTTTTTTCTCCTTGGAGGAAGATGTATCAGACACCTCATGAGTGTCATTTTTTTGATCGTCAGAAGAAGGTTTTTCTTTTGTGTGCTCCGTATTATCATCATTTTGAGTTGCTATAGGCTCATTTGAAGTGGAACTTTCTTGATTGAGACTCCCTTCGAATTCAATTTCTCCATCATTATTTTTAGAGAAGCTACCGAGCCCATAAATATCATAGCTTTCGCCTTTATCGAGTTCAAGTTGAACGTCTCTTACGTATTTAGCAACAGAATTCTGCGCTTCCTGGAGGTCCATATTGGATTTTTTGACAAGCAACTCATCCAGTTTTCCGTCATTGTATTTGAGGTACTCATTGAACATAAGATTACCTTGTTCTTTATCTTCAATCACAATAGCGCCAAAATCAGGAAGTATAACTTTGTCGTTTTGCTCCAGTAGTTGTCTTAGAAATTTGTCCATAACACAGAATTAAGCAAATAAATATAGGAAAAAGATTAAAATTGTTCTTTAAAATTGAAAGTTTCCTTCAAACGAGGACCTTTTTCCGTCATTTTGAGCGTACAACACTCGTTTTGAACATCGTGCTCGAGAAAGAGCACATAAGATTCTTCCACCGCTTTTTTGAGAAATTTTTCTTTTTCATCTAACGTTTTTAAAGGTCTCGTATCGTATCCCATTACGTAGGGCAGTGGAATATGACCAATCGAAGGAAGCAAATCAGCCATGAATACTAATGTTTTTCCTTGGTAACGGATGTGTGGAATCATTTGACTGTCGGTGTGTCCATCCACAAACAAAACGTCAAAATCAGGGAATACGTTTTTGGTATAGTCTCCGTTGCGCTCTATAAATTCGAGTTGACCGGACTCCTGGATGGGTAAAATATTTTCCTTTAGGAACGAAGCTTTTTCGCGATTATTGGGTTCAGTAGCCCATTTCCAATGATTTTTGGTGCTCCAGTGCGTTGCATTCTTAAATAGCAATTCCAGCTTTTCACCATTTTTTTGAACCGCCCCCCCACAGTGATCAAAGTGAAGATGAGTAAGGAAGACATCGGTGATGTCATCGGGACTGAACCCTAGTTTTTTCAGGCTACCCAATAATGTGGCGTCACCGTGCAGGTAGTAATGCGAGAAGAATTTATCGCTCTGCTTTTCTCCAATTCCAGTATCAATTAACACTAAACGATCATCGTATTCAACGAGCATACATCGCATAGACCAACTACACATGTTTTTTTCGTCGGGCTCGTTAGTTCTCGACCACAATGTTTTTGGTACAACGCCAAACATGGCTCCACCATCTAATTTGAAGTTTCCAGTTTCTAATGGATGAATTTTCATGATCTTGTTTTTTCGTGAAGTTATTATTTCTTATGGGAAGAAAACTGTTTTTTACCAATGGATCTTCAACTTTTTTTCAACATAAACCGTTCAGATGTCTTCATAAAGCCTTCATAGAAAAGCGTTACCAAAACCCAATAAAAGTGATTAACTTCGCACTGATTCATGTTTAATTAAAAGCGATGAAATGAAAAGAGTATTGAAATTAACAATATATGTGTTGGTCACGCTTGCTTTGTTTTACATCCATTATTCGGAATCCTATTTACATGATACTATTGAGCGCTATAGGTTGATACGGCTTGTTATAGGTTTTGCTATTTTTTATGCAGTAGTGAATTCAGCAGCACTGTTAATCAAATGGTCCTATTCTCGTAGGTTACATATTAAGGAAGGCCAAAAAAACAATGTACATTATGGTGTAGAAAATATTGCCAAACTCGTTATTACTGTGGGGTTTGCTACTACTGTTCTCAGTGCTCTTGGTATTCAGCTATGGGAGGTGATCACGTCGATAACCATAGTAGCAACAGCTTTAGCTATTTTGACAAAAGAGTACATTGCAGATTTTTTAGTGGGTATCCATTTGAGTTTTTCAACCATGTTTGAGGTAGGGGACTTTGTCAAGGTAGATGAAAAAAAAGGTGAAGTACTTGGTATTAATATGTTGAAAACATTGATTAGAAATGAAGATGACGACATTGTTTTGTTGCCAAATACAAAAGTTTATTACAACGAAATCGTTAATTATACGCAAAGAGATATTCGTCAAATGAGTGTGGATTTTCAGCTGGGAAAGACATACATATCGGCAACTGATCAACTGAAAAAGCGTATTGAACATTCTCTGAGTGACCTTGAGCAGTTTATTGAGGTGGATTCTTATGAATTGGAGGTGTTGAACGTAAAGAATGGTTTTTTTGATTTAAAATTTAATTATACACTGCGGGAAGTGAGCATGGATATTCATCGTATAGCCCGGAAATTAATTATTCAGGAGGTATATCAATTTATTTTGGATACAGATAAAGCAAAATTGAATGCTGGAGACCAATAGACTTAATTAGTAATGATTGTTGTTTCGGCGATTGCATCGGCGAGGGATTTATCCCTAGCTGATGGAAGCGTAATCTATATGGTAGTGGCTGAAGCCACTTGAAGATTAATAGATCATTTAATAAAAAGCAAGCCGTTGAAACGTCCAGGAAGTTGGAAATGACATCTATTGCTTGCGGGATTGCCTGTCCGCCAGCAGGCGGGAATCTCGCAGCAATAGAATGCTCAATCAAAAAGCGTTGCATCGCGATGTATCGAGACCGTCGAGATGCGATGCACTGATTCAACCGAAGTGAGCCCGTCCAGATAAGCGAAGCCGAAATACGTCGCTTTAATCAGGATCCAAAAAAAAGCGATTCCTTTAAAAGAATCGCTTTTTTTAATAAGATATTGATTGGATTATCTTTTTTCGATTGGAACGTAATCACGTTCTGTTTCTCCCGTATAGATTTGACGAGGACGACCAATTGGTTCTTTATTTTCAACCATTTCTTTCCATTGTGCAATCCATCCAGGCAGTCTACCTAGTGCGAACATCACTGTAAACATCTCTGTGGGAATGTTCAAAGCTTTATAAATAATACCAGAGTAGAAATCAACGTTAGGATAAAGTCCACGCTCAACAAAGTAAGGATCTTCAAGCGCAATCTTTTCGAGTCGCTTCGCAATGTCTAATGAAGGATCTTCTACACCTAACTTTTCTAATACATCGTCACATGCCTTTTTAATAATCTTAGCACGAGGATCAAAGTTTTTATATACACGGTGTCCAAAGCCCATAAGACGGAAAGGATCGTCTTTATCTTTCGCTTTTGCTACCCATTTTTCGAGATCTCCACCATCTTCCTTGATTTTATCAAGCATTTCAATTACTGCTTGATTGGCACCTCCGTGAAGCGGCCCCCATAGTGCTGAAACACCAGCAGAAATTGAAGCGTATAAGTTTGCTTGAGAAGAACCAACAATCCGTACGGTTGAAGCCGAACAGTTTTGCTCGTGATCTGCATGTAGAATCAATAGTTTGTTTAATGCTTCTGCAACCACAGGGTCTGGTTCATAATCCTCTGTGGGCATGGAGAACATCATGTTTAAGAAGTTCTCACAATAACCTAAATTGTTTTTAGGATAAACAAAAGGATGACGCATTGCATTTTTGTAAGACATAGCCGCCAACGTAGGCAACTTTGCAATCAAACGATGAATAGTTAAATCAATAGCTTCTTTTGGACGATTAGGATCTTGAGATTCTGGGTAAAATGTTGAGAGGCTACACACCATTGATGCCGTAACACCCATAGGATGAGCTTTGGCGGGGTAGGCCTCAAAAAATTGCTTCATGTCTTCGTGAACGAGTGTATGATTGGTAATACTCGCTTTAAAGTCAGCTAATTCTTTTTTGTTTGGAAGTTCGCCGTAGATTAATAAGAACGCTACTTCTAAAAATGTTGCTTTTTCTGCCAACTGCTCAATGGGGTAGCCGCGATAACGAAGGATTCCATTCTCACCATCCAGGTAGGTAATTGCACTCGTTGTGCTCCCTGTGTTTTTGAAGCCTGGATCTATTGTAATGCATCCCGAAGTTCCTCGCAATTTTTTAATGTCAATTGCTTTTTCATTTTCAGCCCCTGTAACTACAGGGAATTCGTAGGACTTACCACCAATTTCAATCTTTGCAGTCTCGCTCATTTCTGTTTGTGTTTTTTAGTTAAAAATTCGGTTGTCTAAGATAGTAAAAACTTTGACATCACCGCGGGAAATTCTCCCTTTTTATAAAAAAACACAAATCTGTTCTTTTTGTTTAACCAAAGCCTCTTACTGCTTATGCATTTAATGCTAGAAGAAAACAATAGAAGGTATATTTATAGATTATTCAACGTGTATTTGAGCATCATTTGGTATAGGTGATTTCGCGTATTTCCACCATAAATACCATGGTCTTTATTAGGGTATATGAATGAATCAAATTCTTTGTCAGCTTTTACTAAGGCTTTGGTCATTTCCATTGTGTTTTGGACGTGTACATTATCATCTCCGGAACCATGGATAATGAAATAATTGCCTTTGAGTTTCTTGACGTGATTAATTGGTGAGTTGGTGTCGTATCCCTCAGCATTTTCCTGTGGTGTTCGCATAAATCGTTCCGTATAGATATTGTCATAATAGCGCCAGTTAGTAACCGGTGCAACTGCAATCCCCATTTTAAATACATCGGCTCCTTTAGTCATAGCTAATGATGCCATGTAACCACCATAACTCCATCCCATAACACCAATGCGTGTACTGTCAATGAAGGGTTTACGCCCCAAGTGTTTTGCTACATGAATTAAGTCTTCTGTTTCGTACTTTCCAAGCTGTAAATAAGTACTTTTTTTAAAGGTAGCCCCTCTATACATTGTACCTCGCGTGTCGACACTTACTACGATATACCCCTTTTGTGCGAGCAGTTGGTGATAAGCAAAGTTTCCACTGCCGTATTTATCTTCGACCATATTAGATCCGGGGCCACAATATACATGGAAGTAGAGCGGGTACTTTTTAGTCGAATCAAATTTCGGTGGTTTGATCATCCATGCGTTG
>P_1C_Liq_1_UnCtyDRAFT_1000166_pt1 | contig 15010 bp, 15 predicted proteins | sample Pon1CUnioCityCA_2_FD_10230 | JGI IMG/M metagenome (IMG submission 10230) | reverse complement strand
TGAATTATAGATTTAAGATTTTAAAGTATTGTTGTTCGATTAAAAATTCATAAAAACCATGCTTTGTAGTTATAATAAGTGATTTGAGATCTTAATTTTATAATACCTTGCTATGGTAAGAGATTGATAGAGCGCTAGTAAATTGCTTCTTTAATATTTATATAAATGGTAATGAGATATTGAAACCTTTCTAAAGCCTCATATCTTAGTCGGACACGACTAATTTTAAAGTATAAAATTAGAGATATTTACGCAAAAGATAAACCTTTACTTCGTTTAGTAATACCTTGCTATGGTAAGAGATTGATAGAGCGCTAGTAAATTGCTTCTTTAATATTTATATAAATGGTAATGAGATATTGAAATCTTTCTAAAGCCTCATATCTTAGTCGGACACGACTAATTTTAAAGTATAAAATTAGAGATATTTACGCAAAAGATAAGCCTGTACTTTGTTTAGCGGAGTTGTTGTGTGTCATGGAGTTTTTTTTTAATGAAGGATACACCATACACTAAGTATACTGGAGCTATAGAGGAGTTTCATTTGAGCTATGTAGGAGGTAGGAGTTTGAACGATGAACGATCAAACTTCTCTAAATAGCAGTGAGCTTTTTTGATAATGGAAATCTAGTTATACAATGAAGTCCATTGGTACTGACGGATTCAATAAAGGATCTTAAAACAAGTCTGTTTGAGAACGGCATCAAAAAACAGTTAATGCCTAACTATAATTTGAATCCTAATTTAAAAAAATAACGCAAAAAGTGCGAAATCATAAGCTTTTCTTTTGATCATTGACATATTCTAACCTACAACCTCCTAAAGGGTTCACTTACTCATTGTATGAACTTTCACAATGGAATGAAAATTAGTTTCTTAGAAAAGGTTTCGAATGATAAAACATTGATTGTCATAAAATTATACAAATATTATGATACAATTCCACACGGATCGTTAAAAACTTGTTGAAAACAATCTACCTTAGCTTGTAGAAACATGCGGGTTTATTTTACATATTTGTTTGTCCCGATTCAAACAATGAAACCCTTTAAAATCAAGATAAAATGACGCAAGAAGAACCTATTTTAAAAGAGAACAAAGACAGATTTGTCGTTTTCCCTATCCAGCACCACGACCTTTGGGAATGGTATAAAAAACAAGAAGCCAGTTTCTGGACGGCAGAAGAGATAGACCTACATCAAGATCCGGTCCACTGGCGCGAGAAGCTCAATGATGATGAACGCTACTTTATAAAACACATTCTGGCATTTTTCGCTGCTTCTGATGGTATCGTCAATGAAAACCTGGCAGAGAACTTTGTGAACGAAGTTCAGTACACAGAGGCGAAGTTCTTTTATGGCTTTCAGATCATGATGGAGAACATCCATTCAGAAACCTATTCTTTGCTCATAGATACTTATGTGGATGAAGAAAAAGAGAAAGATAAATTGTTCAAGGCCATAGAAAATTTCCCTGCCATTAAGAAAAAAGCGGATTGGGCACTGAAATGGATAGAGAGTCCAAGCTTTGCGGAAAGGTTGATCGCTTTCGCCGCTGTGGAAGGTATTTTCTTCTCAGGTGCCTTTTGCTCGATCTTCTGGTTGAAAAAACGTGGACTAATGCCAGGACTAACTTTTTCTAACGAATTGATATCAAGGGATGAAGGATTGCATTGCGATTATGCGGTACATCTACACAACAATCATATCGTGAACCAAGTATCCCAGAAGCGTATTAAGGAGATCATCGTGGATGCATTGAACATTGAAAGAGAGTTCATCACGGAATCACTACCGGTCAACTTAATAGGTATGAACTCAAAACTGATGACCCAATACCTCGAGTTCGTCACAGATAGATTGCTCGTAGAACTCGGTTGTGAAAAAGAGTATGGAGCCACCAATCCATTTGATTTCATGGACATGATCAACCTTCAGGGTAAGACCAACTTCTTTGAGAAAAGAGTAGGTGAATATCAAAAGGCCGGCGTTATGAACGAGGAAAAAGAAAAAGACAAGAGCATCAGCTTTGATGAAGACTTTTAAATAGGTAAATGAACGGACTATGAAAATAGATCACCCTTTGCTGGACCAAGCAAAAATAAACTAAGGACTAAACTCAATTTTTAAAAATAAAAGAATATGTATGTTATAAAAAGGAACGGGAGCAAAGAACCGGTGATGTTCGATAAGATAACCGCGAGGATCCGTAAGTTATGTTACGGTCTGAACGAACTGGTAGAGCCTACTAAAGTTGCCATGCGCGTGATCGAAGGTCTCTATGACGGTGTCACCACTAGCGAACTTGACAATCTCGCGGCTGAGATAGCCGCCACGATGACGGTCACACATCCAGATTATGCTCATCTCGCAGCCAGGATATCCGTCTCAAATCTCCACAAGAACACTAAGAAGAACTTCAGCGATGTGATGAAGGACCTTCATGAATATGTGAACCCAAGGACGAATGAAAAAGCACCGCTTCTTTCAGATGAGGTTTATCAGGTGATCCAGGATAATAAAGAACTCTTAGATTCCAGGATCATTTACAGCCGTGACTTTAACTATGATTACTTTGGCTTCAAGACCCTGGAACGTTCCTATCTCCTAAAACTAGATGGTGAGATCGCTGAGCGACCGCAGCACATGTTGATGCGGGTTTCAATCGGGATTCATATCGATGACCTGGATGCGGCATTGGAAACCTATGAGCTGATGTCCAAGAAGTATTTCACTCACGCAACACCAACCTTGTTTAATTCAGGCACGCCTAAGCCCCAAATGTCATCTTGCTTTCTATTGACCATGCAGGAAGATAGCATTGATGGTATTTATGATACGCTCAAGCAGACCGCTAAGATATCCCAGTCCGCTGGAGGTATAGGTTTATCTACGCACAACATTAGAGCTACCGGCTCATATATCGCCGGGACGAACGGAACCTCCAATGGTATCGTTCCTATGATGCGCGTCTATAACGATACGGCCCGATATGTGGATCAGGGTGGTGGCAAAAGGAAAGGCTCTTTTGCAATATACCTGGAACCCTGGCACGCGGATGTCTTTAGCTTTCTGGACCTTAAAAAGAACCATGGAGCAGAGGAACTTCGTGCCCGAGACCTTTTCTATGCCATGTGGATACCAGACCTCTTCATGAAACGCGTTGAAGCAGACGCTGAATGGACGTTGATGTGTCCTAATGAATGTCCAGACCTTTATAACACGCATGGAGATGAATTTGAAGAGCTCTATGAAAAATATGAAAAAGAAGGCAAGGGAAGGAAGACCATTAGAGCACGTGAGCTCTGGGAAAAGATCATAGAGTCACAAATAGAGACCGGAACACCTTATATGCTTTATAAGGACTCTGCAAACAGGAAGTCCAACCAGAAAAACCTGGGTACGATCAGGTCCTCCAACTTGTGTACTGAGATATTAGAATATACAAGCCCGGATGAGGTCGCTGTATGTAACCTGGCTTCCATAGCTTTACCTAAGTTCGTAAAAGATGGCAAGTTCGATCACAAAGAACTCTATAAGATTACCAAAAGGGTTATTAAGAACCTCAATAAAGTGATCGATCGCAATTATTATCCGGTAAAGGAGGCCGAAAATTCCAACAAGCGTCATCGTCCCGTTGGATTAGGCGTTCAAGGCCTGGCCGATGCGTTCATCATGATGCGATTGCCCTTCACATCCGATGAAGCCAAAAAGCTTAACCAGGAGATTTTTGAAACCCTTTATTATGCGGCGGTCACCGCTTCCATGGAGCTCGCTAAGAAGGAAGGCACTTATTCCTCTTACGAAGGGTCGCCTATAAGTCAGGGAGAATTCCAGTACAATCTTTGGGGTTTAACTGAAGAAGACCTTAGTGGACGCTGGGACTGGGAGAAGTTACGCAAAAGCGTGAAAGAGAACGGTGTAAGGAATTCCCTGTTATTAGCTCCTATGCCAACAGCTTCCACATCCCAGATATTAGGAAATAATGAGGCTTTTGAGCCTTATACCTCGAACATCTATACCAGAAGAGTATTATCTGGAGAGTTCATCGTTGTCAACAAGCACTTGCTGAAAGACCTTGTTGAACTAGGCCTTTGGACTGAAGATGTAAAAAATGAGATCATGCGAGCTAACGGTTCGATACAAGGGATTGATGACATACCGGACGACATCAAAGAGCTGTATAGAACCGTTTGGGAACTTTCTATGAAAGATATCATCGATATGTCTCGTCAAAGAGGATATTTTATCGATCAATCACAATCGCTTAATCTGTTCATGGAAGGAGCCACTTTTGCCAAGCTAACATCCATGCACTTCTATGCCTGGAAAAGCGGCTTGAAGACCGGAATGTACTATTTAAGAACGAAATCGGCGGTTGATGCTATCAAGTTCACTCTGAACAATGAAAAGAAGAAGCAACCGGCAAGTTCAGCGAAAAGTACGAAAGCCCCTCAACAACCAGCACAGCAACCTGTATCTCCGGATTCTTCCATGTCTAAGGAAGAAATGCAAGCCCTGATCAAACAATCCAGAGAAGCCTCAGATGATGATGATTGTCTCATGTGCGGATCATAGTTTACATTAACGATCTTTCTGTGGTTTGTCAAACTCGCCTTTCAGGAGGCGAGTTTTTCATTTTATAGTTTATGAACGAAGCGAAAATGCTTATTTCTTCCCACCTATCAGCAACCTGATCTCAATTTCATTTTATGGAACACTGTTCAAAACACTCAAAATCCTTATCTTGCACGACTTAAATAGCTACAATGAGCAAAGTTAAGATTACAGGCGTTGGAAGTTATATTCCGGAGGTCGTAAAGAAGAATAGCGACTTCATGGACAATGAGTTCTATAATGAAGATAGGACAGCTTTTACTCACGATAATGAAGTGATCATAGAAAAGTTCAAGGCCATCACCGGAATCGAGGAAAGAAGATATGTCACCGACGAAATGAGCGTATCTGATATCGCCTATCTATCTTCTGAAAAAGCTATTGAAGATGCGGGTATCGATAAGAACGATCTGGATTATATTATCATAGCTCATAACTTTGGTGATGTCCGTAGCGACCGTCAGCAAACCGACATCTTACCAAGCATAGGCTCTCGTGTAAAGAACAAATTAAAGATAACTAACCCTAACTGTGTCGCCTATGATATGGTATTTGGTTGTCCGGGCTGGATAGAAAGTTGCATACAGGCAAATGCTTTCATCCGATCAGGAATTGCCAAAAAATGTCTTGTTGTAGGTTCAGAGACCTTGTCCAGGGTCGTTGACCCGCATGATCGTGATAGTATGATCTATTCTGACGGTGCTGGTGCAACGATACTTGAAGCGTCTGAGGATGAAGGCGGTATCCTGGCTCATCAATCAGCCACCTATGCACAAGATGAAGCTTTTTATATCTATTTTGGTGAATCTTTCCTACCTGAAAGAGAGACCAATAACGGCTACATTAAGATGCACGGAAGAAAGATCTATAATTTTGCTCTTTCACATGTTCCACAAGCTATGAGCGAATGTTTAGCCCAAACAGACAAGACCATTGATGATGTGAAGAAAATATTCATCCATCAAGCCAATGAAAAAATGGACGAAGCCATTATCCAGCGTTTCTATAAAATGAACGACCGTAAAGCACCAAAGACGATCATGCCTATGAGCATTAAAACACTTGGCAATTCCAGTGTGGCTACCATCCCTACCTTATACGATCTATTTTTACAAGGAGAATTTGATCACGAAGAACTTCAAAAAGGCGATGTAATCATGTTTGCCAGCGTAGGAGCCGGCATGAATATTAATGCGATCGTCTATCAAATATAAGCCTTATGTATGAAGGCCAATATCCTTATAAACGCTATTATAGAACACTCCAATTCTTACAAGAGGTCGAGCCACCACCAAAGTCCATCTTAGACCTTGGCGTAGAAAACCCGTTTACCGGCATACTCAGGAAGGAAGGTTATGAAGTAGAGAACACCCAAGGCGAAGACCTGGATGTAGATTTTTCAAACGTACGATCTTCTGATGCTGAAATCGTTACCGCATTTGAGATATTTGAACACTTAGTGGCTCCGTTCAATGTACTTCGGCAGATAAAGGCTAATAGATTAGTAGCAAGTATACCTTTAAGACTATGGTTTTCCTCTGCTTATCGTAACACGAAAGATCCTTGGGACAATCATTATCATGAGTTTGAAGATTGGCAATTTGATTGGTTACTGGAAAAAGCTGGCTGGAAAATTATCAAAACTGATAAATGGGCAAACCCAGTGAAAAAGGTTGGGATCAGGCCTGTTTTGCGCTACTTCACACCGCGCTATTATATTGTTCATGCGGTAAAGTAATAAAGATAATGTTAGATGTAGTTATCATCATCCCGGCGCATAATGAGGAAAAGTTCATAAAAAAGACCCTGAATTCTCTGTTAGGACAAACCTATCTCCCAGCAAGAATTATTGTAGTTGATGATCATTCTACTGATCGAACCGCGGATATTGTTCAAGAATTGGCGGAACGTCATTCCATCATTAATCTGATCAATAGGCGATCTAAAGCAAATAGTCTTCCTGGAGCTAAAGTGATCAATGCCTTTTATGATGGACTTGCTACTGTTGAGGGTCATTATGATGTTATTTGCAAGTTCGACGCTGACCTTGTGTTCCCAGTCAATTATCTCCGTACACTTGTTGATGCTTTTCAACAAGAAGTTGATTTGGGAATGATAGGTGGTGTCTGCACGATCTATCAAAACGATACATGGAAAGTTGAAGGATTGACCAATTTAGATCATATCAGGGGCGCGATCAAAGCCTATAGAAGACCTTGTTTTGAACAGATAGGCGGTCTTAAAAGAGCCATGGGTTGGGATACAATAGATGAGCTACTGGCCAGATATCATGGCTGGCAAGTTAAAGTAAAAAAAGAGTTAAAGGTCAAACACCTTAANCCAACTGGCAAAANTTACAGNNGAAAATTACCTTTACAATTCGGGGTATCGGTATTTAAAATGNGGTACGGTTTCTTCATAGGTTTATTGGCTATAAGTAAATTGGCTTTCAGAAAAAAAAGCCTTTATTTTTTTATTCTAGGCTGTCTGGGTTTTTTAAAGGCCTCTATGTTAGGTGAGAGCAAATTAGTAACCAAAGACGAAGGACTTTTTATCCGTCAATACCGGATGCGAAACATCAAAAGACGTTTTTTGTTAACCTGACGGGATCAGCATTCTCATTAAATCCGTAGCATCCAATTCTGAACCTAACTTTAGTTCTCTTAGTTGAAAATCGATAAGTAATCATTGAAGGTCCTGGCCTTCAACACAAATCAAATAAAGACTAAAGAATTCAATATTAAGCGATTGTTGGCAAAGATGTCGGCAAAAGAAACTAAATAAAAACCCTAAAGAACTGTATATCAATTAAATAAGGTTTGCTTGTTGAGGTGCCGAGCGTCCCGACGCATCGGGAGAACCGCTGTAGAGGGTTTTTTTAGGATTATCGGCAAAGATGTCGGCAAAGTTTATCAAATAAAAAACCCTAAAAAACTTATTATCAGTTAATTAGGGTTTGCTTATTGAGGTGCCGAGCGGATTCGAACCGCTGTAGATGGTTTTGCAGACCACTGCCTAGCCACTCGGCCACGGCACCTTTTATAGTGCAAAAGTAGTAATATTCTATTTAAATCAATGGATTATCTGTTTTTTGTGAGTTCTATGGTAACCGCTTTGCAGTCAGCGTTCAGCGGTGGGTTAAGTTTTGAAACGCTTACCGTAGTTTCGTTCACGGCTGGAAGCTCATCAAAAATCCGCTGATTGATACGTTCAGCAACATGTTCCAATAGTTTTGAACGCTCTGCCATTTCTTCTTTGATAATTTTAGTAAGGTGAACGTAATCTACTGTATCAGCTAGACTATCACTGTGAGCTGATGCTGATAAATCTGCCTCAACAACCATGTCTACGCGATAATCGCTACCTATCTTTGCTTCTTCTTCCAGACAACCATGATAAGCATAGAGTCGTATGTTATTTAATCGTACTTTTCCCATGATTTAATTCTATGACAAAAATAATTAATAAAAAAACCGCCTTGATGATAAGACGATTTTTTAGGAATAGTTTGTCAAAATTTATTGAATAGTAACCTCAGCTTGATCGAAAATTAAAATTAATCTGAACACTATTTGCTCAAATACCAGCTATTTTTGGAGATATTAAAATATAATCTTCAGCAGGATTAGCACCAATTCTTAAAAAGTAGGATTGAGAACTTGATTGTCCTCCAAAACCAGAGACAAAAGTAGCTCCTGAACCTGAGTTTATGAATCTCCAACAATCCGGGTTATTAGCATTTCTTTGAGAACCTGTAGCTGAATTATCAAAATTTTCTGAAAATGGAACTGACGATGCAGAACATGAAGTTATAAAACTATCCACATTTGACCCGTTGCTCTCTTCATTGCTGTTGCAAAGATTTCTTACATATGCATCATATGCCTGATTTGAAGTTAAGTTAGTTGTTATAACTGAACTTGGCTTGATGCGGATAGCAAAGTAAGGGTCAAAAGTAGATCAATATTAGTTTAAAAACTATTAAAAATAGATGATTAGATATTTTTTGCATCAACTGCGTTGAAAGGAGCATTTACATCATTAATTTCTAATATTCAATCACCGTTTACATTACAATTAAAATATTTTGAAATAAAATTTCCCCCTTTTGGTTGATAAATCCCGTTGAAAGGTCCTAACACATCAGTAGTATCATTAGTATTATCGGTAAAAGTTGTATTGTTGTAATTATTGGAAAAGCCACCATCGTTTATAGATAATTCTAATGAAGTTCCATATGGCGATATAAGCTTTAATTTCAATTCACTATTAAAAGGATGTGACATATCAATATTTACATTATCTAAAACATAATTTTGAACTATATTACCACCTAAATTTACATTTGCCCTACTTTTATAACATGAGTTCCATCTATCGTAGCGCCAGAATTATCGCCTACAAAAGTTAATTGTGAAAGCAATGCATAACTGTAGAACAATATCATAAGGGTAAATAAAAGAAATATTGGACGCCTCGTATATGTATATTTTACTCAAATAAAAAAACACTTTTTCTTATTGATCAAGATCTTCACCGCAAGCGTGGATGGATTTATAGACGGTTACTTTTTATTTACCAGTGTTCAGGTGCCACCTTTTATACCCCGAACATTCATCTACGGCTCAGCCCATATTTGCTCTAGAACCTATCATTATTTATTGACTTTATAGATAGTAAGATTTAGTTTACAATTAGTTAAATTCTCTTTACATTCGTACTTAACTATTGTATAATAGAATGGTCAAAAAACATTCTAAACCTGAAGATGGTCCATGCTAACATGTATATTAGTAGATGATGAGGTCAAGTCCATAAAAAGCCTCGAATGGGAACTAGAAAAGTTCAATGAAGATATTCAGATAAAAAACACCTTTACAGATACCGAACAAGCCAGAGACTATTTGAGCGAGCATGAGGTGGATTTCATCTTCCTGGACATAGAAATGCCTAAAATAGATGGGTTTGAGTTCCTGGAGCATTTTGAACACAGGGATTTTGACGTAATCTTCGTTACGGCCTATGATCAATATGCGATCAAGGCCATCAAGGCACAGGCTTTTGATTATCTGCTCAAGCCGGTAGAGCATGATGAACTAAAAGTGCTGATCGATAAAATGCTATCTAAGAAAGAAAAAGAGCAGATCGACCAAAACCTGAACAATAAGATCCAAGTCGCTATCGACCAAAATATCAGATTGATCGACCCGGAAGGCATCATTTACTGTCAAAGCGATGGCAACTATTGTCATATATATCTCAAGAAAGGGGAAAGTCACCTGATATCCAAGAAGCTCAAGTACATGGAAGAAAAGTTGGAAAAATACCCGTTCATGCGTGTTCATAATTCGTATATCATCAACCTGAACGAAGTGCGCGAGATCAACAAGAAGGATTCCATTATCATCCTGAACGACGGAACGAGCATACCTATTTCCCGATCCAAGAAGGATAAGTTGTTCAACTTGCTTTAGCTTCTAATATGGAATTCGTATTACAATATTTCTTGTGGCATGTAGCATCAACAAGTCTTTTTATCATCGGCACCTATAGTTTTGCCGTTTGGTTTCGCATTAGACAAAGCTCATTCCTTTTCTACACGATCTTCAGTTACCTGCTATTAGGTTATATGGTCTTAAGGAGTCCTTATCTTTCTGAAAGTTTTTTCCAATTATTGAGGAATTCTGACCTGAACGTATTCTTTTGGTTGATCCAAGTCTTTTATAATGGTATTTATTTCTATTTTTTCTTAAGCTTTTTAGATGTTAAAAAGTATCTACCCAGCTTATACCGTTTTATTAAACGATCCATTCCCATTATTATCTTTTCTGGGCTCGTATTGGCATTGATCACCCTTTTTTTTCTGAACCATTATGTGTTCAGGTCGATCTTTATCTATGGATTCTCTCCAGTGTTCACGATACTAAGCATTTTCGTCCTTATCAGATTATGGGCTATTCCGGGAAAGCTCAAGTACTTCTTCTTTATAGGGAGTACCACCTACCTCTTAGGTGCCTTGATATCTCTAGTCCTATCCGTTCTGGGTCTGCAATATGATATTACTTTTTTTATAGCTCCTATTTGCATTTACTATATAGGTCTGTTCATAGAACAAATTTTCTTTGGTCTATGTCTTTCTCTTAAAGTCCAACTCATCAATGATGAAAGGGTCCATTTGTCCAGACAGAACGAGGAAATGAACAAGAACATGAACATCAAACTAAGAAGTGAACTGGAGAAAAGGGAAAAAGAGATCCGTAATTTCGAAAAAGAGATACAGGAAGCTCGTTTGGAAAAGCTAAAGGTGAACTACGATAAAAAGATCAACGAGCTTAAACTTCACAGCTTGAGGAGCCAGATGAACCCTCATTTTATCTTCAATGCACTGAATTCGATAAAATCTGCTTTGATCGAGAACGATCAGTACAAGGCGATCGACTATCTCTCCAAATTTTCCTCATTACTTCGTAAAGTGCTGGAAAGTAGCAAGAACGAACTTATTACTTTAGATGAAGAGCTGCAGATCATAAAAAAATACGTTCAGGTAGAGAACTCCAGGTTTGATCATGATATTGATCTACGGATTCAAAAAATGGACAAGCGTATATTACAAATGAAGTTCCCACCGCTTATTCTTCAGCCTATCGTTGAAAATGCTATCTGGCACGGACTCGTACCTTTAGATAAGGAAATGGAGAAAAAAATAGAGGTCCATTATGATGACAACAGCGAACAACTGATCATAGAGGATAACGGCATTGGCCTGGATAAAGCAAGGCAAAATCGACAAAAAAAGAGCAGGAAGAGCAATTCTCTAGGAATCGATAATATTAAAGAACGACTTATCTATTTTAACAAGGAATTTGGTATGAACTTTTCGTTCGTCTTGAGTCAGAAAACCTCATCTCCCGGAACTAGAGCGATATTGCGTTTTAAAGGGAACTAGTCTCGCGATATTTCCAAAACCGTAAATTCTAAGGTTCCGTTAGGTACTTTTATCTCCGCTTTTTCGCCTTCTTTTTTACCTAACAGTCCTTTACCGATCGGGGAATCGACGGATATTTTTCCCGCTTTAAGATCAGCTTCGCTCTGTGCGACAAGCTTATAACTGAATGTCTTTTTATTCTTATTGTTCTTGAGCTTTACATTGCTGTGAATAAGCACCTTGGAAGTGTCTAATTGGGACTCATCGATTACACGGGCATTAGCAACGGTTTCTTCCAGTTTAGCGATCTTCATTTCCAGCATTCCCTGCGCTTCCTTAGCCGCATCATATTCCGCATTTTCACTTAGATCGCCTTTATCTCTGGCATCAGCGATGGCCTGAGAGGCTTTAGGCCTTTCTACATCTCTTAGATGGTCAAGCTCATCTCTTAGTTTTTTTAATCCTTCTTCTGTATAATAAGAAACATTGCTCATCATGTTTTATTTTAAATTTGACAAAATAAAAGAATCCCGTTTTCACGAGATTCTTTGTACAAATATAGTAAATTTGAACGTTATATCAACGATTTGATCATCCAGTTATGCAAAAATACACTTATTACTTGCTGATTATTAGCTCCCTGCTCATGTTTTCGTCTTGTTCTGATGATGACAACAACTTTAATAATCCGTTCCTGGCCAATGTTTCGGTCAATTTCACAGCAGACCTTAGCTTACCACAGTATAATCCATTGAACTTTGCGGGCAATGCTGTTTATCAACCTAATGTAGGAAATGCCGGCGTGATCATCGTGAATACCGGCAGTCAATTCCTTGCATGGGATGCCGCCGACCCTAACTTACCACCAGAACCTTGTACAACCCTACAGGTCGATGGCCTGGAAGCGGTCTCTACTTGTGACGAGCCGAACAGATATAGCCTGGTAACCGGTCAACCTACAGAAACGGAAGGGCTGGAATATACCTTGCTCAATTATCGAGTAACGGAAGGTAATGGTGTTCTTCAGGTTACGAATTAAACTTCAAGATCCTTGATAAGCGACTTGAACAGCTGTACCATTTCCGGCTCCGCTTTTTCTGCCATTTGAATGATCTCCTGGACATTTATCGGTCGCAGATCATCGGGATCACATTCATCAGTCAATACCGATACAGCAATCACCGGTAGTTTTAAATGGTTAGCAACGATCACCTCAGGAACCGTGCTCATACCCACGGCGTCTGCTCCTATCGTCTTTAAATATCGATATTCTGCCCTGGTTTCCAATTGCGGACCGATCACAGCGGCATAAACGCCTTGATGCAAACAAATCCCTTTTTCCCTGGCTATCTTGATGATCTTGTTGGCCATTTTCTCATCATAAGGAGCGCTCATATCCACAAATCGCTCACCAAACTTTGAAACGCCTTTGAACGCCAGTGGAGATCCGCCCTGAAGGTTGATATGATCATCGATCAGCATCAATTCCCCTTTTTTAAAGTCCAGGTTTACCGCTCCGGATGCGTTAGATATCAGTAATTTCTTGATACCTAATTGATGCATGATACGAATAGGATAGGTGACATCCTGAAAATCATAACCTTCATATAAGTGGAACCTTCCTTGCATGATCACCACTTTCTTGTGCTGGAACTTGCCGTAGATCAGTTTGCCCTTATGGAATTCCACCGTCGCCGTGGGAAAATTAGGAATGTGATTATAGCTCGCTTCATATAGAATATCTACGTCATCCAGTAGTTTGCCTAGTCCGGTGCCAAGCACGATACCGACTTCCGGTGCTTCAAAACCTTTACTTTTTAAATAAGCTGTTGTTTGTTCTATAAAATTCATCATTCTACTTTATAATATAGCTTAATTCCTTGATTTGCTTAAGGTCCTCGATCGTGTCGACGTCCATTTTTTCTTGCAACAAAGCTACATTTTCTGGCGGTAAATCCCGTAAAGTTTCTTTTAAGACTGATGCGGTACTCCAGGATTTATTTTGAAATATTTGAGGCTGATATTGCGTCATCCCGATCAAATAATAACCGCCATCATTCGCCGGACCAAAGCAATAAGGGTTTTTTTTCAGCTGATCAAATCCGGCTTGAATATCATTAGCATTTAAATCATAAATATCTGTACCGATACCGATAATATGGTGATAACCATTTGCAAAAGCCTGATGAAAAGCATGACTCATTTTTTCTCCCAGGTCGCCTTCTGTTTGCAATTTCTTTTCCAGCCGATCATGTTGCCAATCATCGTCATAATCGATAAAATGCGAATAATGCACTTCAANATCAACTGCTAATTGTCCAATTTCCTGCTGGATATGACCTAACAAAAATTCATAGATCGCCAGAGCCTTCTCATTACCTATTACTTTTGCTAANCGCGTTTTGACCTTTCCTTTAATCGGGTTTTTAGCAAANATGATAAGGAGTTGCTTGGGCATGTATTGATTTTGAAATTATTGGTTGATGATCTGATTTAAATGCTTCAAAATTAAAAAATGTAGAACAAATCTTATATTTAAATATAATTATATAAATTTGAATAAATTGATATTATGACTGATATACAATTGTTTACTAAATTATCTAAGTTACCTTCTCATTTAAAGATTGAAGTATCTGAATTTATAGAATTCTTAGATCATAAATCTAAACACCAAAAAGAAAAACATGTCAAAAGATCACCCGGAAAAGCTAAGGGAATGATCAAGATGAAAGAAAATTTTGATGAGCCAATGAAAGGATTTCAAGATTACATAAAATGAATTTTTTAGTAGATACTCATGCATTAATATGGTTCATTACAGATAATAATAAACTTCCTATTCAAACTAAAAAAATTATTGAAAGCAGTGAAAATAATTGCTTTGTTAGTATTGCCTCATTTTGGGAAATTGGTATTAAATACTCAATTGGAAGGCTTGAATTAAATGCCAACCTTAAAGATATTTTCTCTATTATAGAAGAAACTGGTTTTGACATATTACCTATCACAACATCACATATACTGAAGAATTCTGAACTAGAATTTTTTCATCAAGATCCATTTGATAGAATTATTATTGCTCAGTCTATTGTTGAAAAGATAGAAATAATATCTAAAGATAAAGCATTTTCTAATTATGATGTTTCCTTAGTTTGGAAAGTCTAAACATTAGGATGTAACATGAATTGCCTCTTTTATTCACTCAATAAACCACTTCACCCCTTTTCAAAAACCGGCTCCATTTCTCATTAAAGCCATGAATGCGGTTTGTTTCTTGTTCATTTTCATTGACGATAGTTCTCGCTTCATTGAACCACTTAAAGATACCGCCGCGTAAGTTCTTGATGTTTTTGAATCCGGCGGCTTTGAGTTGTTCGCCTATTTTCTCAGAACGAACGCCAATAGAACAATACAAAATGATTGGCAAGTTTTTATCCAACTGATCTTCATATCGCTCAAGCTCAAA
>P_1C_Liq_1_UnCtyDRAFT_1000165_pt1 | contig 15087 bp, 12 predicted proteins | sample Pon1CUnioCityCA_2_FD_10230 | JGI IMG/M metagenome (IMG submission 10230) | reverse complement strand
TTTTCCAAGGGGACAGCGCGATCGGGATCGTTCCGTGACCGTGGGAAAGCAGCGGGCAGACTACCGCTGAACCTCGGACATCTGCGGGGGTAGGCCCGGGGATGCGCCGCTTTTCCGGTTGCCGGGAGAAAAGGAGGGCTGCGAAGGGCCGTGGGGTGGCTCGCCCCGGGAGTATCCGGCGCCTGCGGAAGGTCCGGCCCGCCTCCCGGCAAGAACCGTGGGCACGCCTCCACGGCGAGGGACGGGAGGCCCGCTGCGGGTCGGGTCCGTGCTGGGGTCGTCCGACGCCTGCGGTCGTGGCCAGTGGTCTCGGCGGGCAGGTCTGGTCAGCGATCCGCGGTGGCCCTTGTCCACGCCTCGCTCCGCAGCAGGCGTCGGAAGCAGAGCAGGCCTAGGATGGGGCCGGGGAGGAGCAGCCAGGCGACGCTTGCCTGCAGGTTTTCGTAGGAGGCCATGACAAGGTTGATGGATACCGTCGAGAGGAGGAAACCGAGGCTGTTCTGGAGGGCGAGGGCGCCCCCGACGAGGTGGGCGGGGCACACCTTGGCGGAGGTCGCCGAGAACTGGGCGGAGTCGGAGACGACGCTCAGGCCCCAGATCACCAGGAGGCCCAGCTGGAGGACCCAGAGGGAGTCGGGTACGAACGGAAAGAGCAGGCACATGAGGCCGGAGGTGAAGAGGGCGAGAGCCGCCACCCGCGGACTGCCCAGCCGCTCGCTGGCGGCTCCCGCGAGGATGGCCCCGGTCGCGCCCATGACTCCCATGATCCCGAAGGTGAGGGCGGAGGTAAGGGCGGGTTGGCCGGCGCCCGTGGCCACCCGCAGGCATCCCGCCACGAGGAAGGGCAGGAGGGTCCAGAAGGCGTACAACTCCCACATGTGCCCGAAGTATCCGAAGGCGCTCGACCGGAATTTCGGGTTGAGGAAGACCCGCAGGGCTGAGCCCCAGGGGATCGCGCGGCGCCGGGCGGGTGGCAGGTGGGGGCCCTCCCCGAGCAGGTAGACCACCACCCCCGCCAGCAGCGCGAGGAGGCTCGAGGTGAGCACGACGCTTTCCCACGGCCAGCCGATGCCGGCCGCGCGGACTCCGTGCGGCAGCGCGGAGCCGAGGGTGAGCATCGCCACGAGCAAGCCGAGGGTGGCCCCCGTGTTCCGCTGGGTCCACGAGATGATCATCTTCATCCCGAGTGGGTAAATCCCGGCGAGGGCGAGGCCCACGAGGAAGCGCCAGGCCATGCCGGTGGCGAGCCCGGTCGCGGTGAGGGCAAAGAGGGCGTTCCCGAGGGCGCCGGCCGCGCAACTGAGGGCAAAGATCCGGCTGGCGGGAAAACGGTCGGCGAGGCCGGTGGTGGCAAGGAGGAGAGTCCCGGCGATGAATCCGAACTGGGTCGCGCTGGTCAAGGGCCCGAGCTCCGCCGCGGTCAGGCCCCACTCCCGGAGAAGACTGGCCGCCGCGCTGTTCGGGCTGAACCAGAGAGAGGTCCCCAGCAGTTGGGCGAGGACAATGACAAGGATGGGGGAGGATCGGAGGGGTTTCATGGGGCCGGGAGGGTGCGGCGGGCCCACACTTCCCGCGGGGGACTCCGGACACGGCGGCACCGGGAGTCAAGACAGGGGCTGTGGCGGAAAGGTGGGGGTGGACTGCGTCTCGACGGGTTGGCCGTCGTCGGGAGGAGGGGGCCCTGAGAGCACGCCGGCCGGGGCGGCACCTGTCCGGCGTCGGGGGCGTCGGCCGCGGGTAGGCAGATGCCGCGGAAAGCGCCGCACGCGGGCGATTCGTCCGGGTGGGCCCGGGGCGGTCAGGACCCGGACGCCCATGCCCCCTCCCGCCCTTGGTGGACCCGGCACTCCCGGCTTTCCCGCCGGCCCTATCCCTGCCCCTCGCCCTCCTCGGCGGTTTCCACGAAGCGGTCGTTGGGGATGCGGATGTCGCCGAGGAAGTCGTAGTACTCGATGCCCTCAAGGATGCCGGCGGCGTGCTCGGCCTCGGCGAAGTAGATGCGGGGGAACTTGCGCAGCTTCTCCAGCTCCTTGCCGTAGTTGCCGACGACCACCCCGAGGGTGTTGCCGGCGAGCATCTCCTCGTCGTTGCCGGAATCCCCGGCGACGAGGATGTGGTCGAGGGGGAAGCCCCACTTGTAGGCGAGGTGGCGGATGCAGAGGCCACTGCCGGCGCGGGAGGGGATCACGTCGAGGAACATCCCGAGAGAGAGGACGAGCTTCACGCGGAGCCCGTTTTCCCGGAGGTGACGGCGGAGGGTGGGCACGCTCGGGGCGATCGAGAAATCGACCTGGTAGCTGATCTTGAAGTCCCCCTGTTCGCTCTCGTCCTGCAGTTCGATGCCAGGCAGCCCGGCAAAGAGCCGGCGCACGCCGTCGGGATCCCACCGGTAGTTGATGTGCTCGCGCCAGCTGCGGTCGGGGGTGTGGTTGCGGCCGTAGTAAATCTCCGTGCCCACGGAGGTGATAAGGATCTCGGGGCGGGGAAGGTCGTAGGAGTCGAGGAGCTCGAGCACGGTCTGGAAGTGCCGCCCGGTGGCGATCCCGAACCCGACCCGGGTCTCCGTCTCCTCGAGGGTCTGCACGAAACGCCGCATGGCCTCGTCGTCCCCGGTGAGGGTGTTGTCGATGTCGGTGAGGAGGAGCCGGTCGGCCTTGGTGATCCGGCGGGTGCGCCGGGTCTGCCGAAGGGCCGGGGAGGGGTCGAAAGTGGCGAGGATCTTTTCCAGCTCGCCGAGGTAGCGCTCGGCATGGCGCTCCCAGCTGTAGAAGCGGTGGACGCGTTCGAGGCCCTCGTCCCGGCTGGTCTCCCAGAAGGCGGGGTCCTCGAGCATCCGGAGCAGGCCCTCCTCGAGGGAGGCGGGATCGAAGGGGTCGATGAGCACGCCGTTGTGGCAGTTGGCGAGGATGTCGCTGGGGCCGCCATCGTTGGTCGCCACGATGGGGAGCCCGCTGGCGGCGGCTTCGAGGAGGGTCAGGCCAAAGGGCTCGGTGAGTGCGGGGTTCACGAAGACCCCGCGGGTGGCCGCGGCCACCCGGTAGATTTCGGGGACCTCGTCGGAGCCGTGCCGTTTCGGATAGGCCACCTCCCCGTAGAGGTCGTGCACGTCGATGAGGGTGAGGATGTTGGTGAGGACGGTACGCTGGCCGGCGGGCATCTCGCGGAGGTCGCCGCGGGAGCCGAGGATGAGGACGAGGTTCGCGGCGGCGCGGAGGCGCTCGGAGCGCCCGTAGGTGTCCACGAGCCGCTCGAGATTCTTCCGCTCGTCGGGCCGGGCCATGGCGAGGATCATGGGCTTGTCGGGCTCGGCGAGAAAGCGGCGGATCTTCCCGGCGATGGGCGGGAGCGCCTCCTCCGGGCGGGGCGGCCGAAAGGCCTCGAGATTCACCCCGGGCGGGATCACCTCCATCCGCTCGGGGTCGTACTGCTCGTACTTCTCGTACTGCTCGCGGACCTCCTGGTGGGTGCTGGTGACAATGAGCGAGCTGGTCTCGAGGGCGAACTCCTCCCCCTCGATCCGGCGGGAGATCCGGTACGTCTTCTCCATCCTCGCCGCNGGCATCCCNCTCTCGCGGAGGCGCTCGCGCTTCACCCGGCCGAGGGAGTGCCCGGTGAAGACGAAGGGNATGCCGAGGAGCCGGGCGAGCTGGGCCCCGGCGTAGCCGGCGTCCGCGTAGTGCCCGTGCAGCACGTCCGGGACGCTCCGGTTCTTCTGGAAGAAGTGGAGGCACTGGTCGACGAAGAGGTCGAGGTAGGGCCACAGGCTGGTCTTCAGGAAGTAGCGGCGGGGGCCGAAAGGGATGCGGACAATGTAGGCGTTCTCCCCGATCTGCTCCTCGGGCTGCGCGTAGTCATCGCTGACGCGGTCGTCGAAGATCTGGCGGGTGATCAGGTCGACCCTGCGGACCTGCGGGAAGCTCTCGAGGGCGCGGGCCAGCTCCACGACATAGCGGGTCTGGCCGCCGGTGTCCTCGTCGCGGCCCAGCTCGAGGTTCTCCCCGCGGATGAGCCCGTGCAGGCTCAGGAGGGCGATGCGGATTCCCTTTTCCTCACTCATGGCCTTTGGAGTGGCGCTGGCCACCCGATCCCCGCAAGGATCGAGGGTGCCATGACGGAGATCAATCTCCAATCCCCGCTCCCGCCCGCGGTGCTCGCCACGGACCTGGACGGTACCCTCATTCCACTCCCCGAGGTGGAGGAGAACCGCCGGGACCTGCGGGAGCTCACGCGGTTGCTCCGGGCCCACCGCCGGCTGCTCGTCTTCGCCACCGGGCGCTCGGTCCTCTCCATGGAAGAGGCCATCGCGACCCACGGGCTGCCCCACCCGGACTGGGCGGTCTGTGATGTCGGGACGACCCTCCATCGCTTTGTGGGCCGGGGAGAGGATGCCGCCGAGCGTTACGAGCGGCACCTCGAGGAGTTGTCCGGGGGAGTCGATGGGGCGGAGGTGGAAGAGGCCCTCGCCGGGATGGCGGGGGTGCAGATGCAGGATCCGGGAGCCCAGCGGCGCTTCAAGGTCAGCTACTACTGTGAGGCGGAACGGGTCGGGGCGGTGGAGCGCGAGGCGGCCGAGCGCTGCGCCGCGCGGGACCTCCCCTACGAGGCCCTCACGAGTGTGGATCCGTTTTCCGGGGTCGGCCTGCTCGACTTTGTCCCGCACGGGGTCTCCAAGGCGCACGCGCTGGTCTGGCTGGCCACCCATGCCGACTTCCACCCGGGCGAGGTGATCTACGCCGGCGATTCGGGGAACGACCTGGCGGCCCTGATCGCGGGTTTCCGCGCGATCGTGGTCGGCAACGCCCGGGAGGAACTCCGGGCGGAGGTGCAGCGCGACCTGGTGGAGAAGGGCCGGGGGGAGCGCTTCTTCGGTTCCCGGGGGCTCGCCACGAGTGGGGTGCTCGAGGGCTGTCGGCACTATGGGCTCTTCCCGGACGGGAGCGGGGCGGAACACGAATAGGGAGAGCGCGGACGAGAGGGAGACGGTCCCCGGCGGTTCGCGGCTCGCGGCATGCGGCGCTTGGGTCCGGGGGGTGGCGAGGGGGACTCGGCCTCGGGCCGGAGATAGTCCGGCGGGGAGCGGGGATGGCGGGGACGGAGCCACCGGGCGACTGCGCCCCGTGGTTGCGCGGTGGGGGCGGAGGAGCTTGGCTCCACACCTCAACGCATGAAAACCTTCTCCGTCCGCCACCGCGTGGCCTTTTCCGAGACCGATATGGCCGGGATCGTCCACTTCTCCAATTTCTTCCGCTTCATGGAGCTGGCCGAGGACGCCTTCTTCCGGGAGTTGGGAGGGGTCCTCATCGACCGGCGCGAGGGTGAGGTCCTCGGTTGGCCCCGGGTGCGGGCCTCCTGCGACTACAAGGCGCCCCTCTGCTTCGGGGAGGAGGTCGAAATCGTGCTGCGGGTGCTCGAGCTGAAAGTCCGGGCGATCGAGTTCGCGTTCGGGTTTTTCCGCTGGACGGACGGAGAGGGACGCGGCGAGCGGGTCGCCCGCGGGCGGATGACCACGGTGCAGGTGCGCCGGCGCACGGGGGAGGGCATGGCCGAGATGGAGCCCTTTGCGATCGACGACGAATTGCTGGCCCGCCTGCGCGAGTGGTGCCCGGAGGAAGAGGTGGGACCGGCCGCCGGAGTGGGGGAAGACCGGGATTCGTAGGGCGGGGGAGACACCCGCCCGGGAACCATCGCCGGGTGGACCTCGCTGGGGTTGCGCCGAATCCCTCCTCCGGGAGGCCGATTTCCGTTGCCGGTGGAGCCCCGCGGGCGCTATCCCTCTCCGGTCCGGACGGGTAGCTCAGCTGGTGAGAGCATCTGGTTTACACCCAGGAGGCCGTGGGTTCGAATCCCTCCCCGTCCACCAGGGCCCGGGTGGTGGAATCGGCAGACACGCCGGATTTAGGATCCGGTGCCGCAAGGCGTGAGGGTTCGAGTCCCTCCCCGGGCACCACCGCGCTCCAACGCTCAGGCCCGAAGTCTGGGTCCCGGAGAGGGGATTTTCGCGGGGGGGTCGGCCTCGCTCCCCCCACGCGAAACCTGGGACCGAGGGGAAGGAGCGAAGGAAGGGAATCCTTCGTCCGAGGGCCGCAGGGCCGCGCGAGGGTTGGACGGTGCCGTCGTTCGAGAGTGGGTGGACGGGCCTACTCCTCGGGCAACGCGGGCGGGAGAGGGCCGTCTCCCGGCTGGATGTCCTTGAGGAGGTCGAAAAGGAGGCTGTCGGTGCTCAGGAGGAGCTGGGTGTTGGCACCGAGGGAAGTCTCGTAGGTCTGGAGGGTGCGCAGGAAACGGAAGAACTCCGGATCCTGATTGTAGGCGTCGGCGAAGATGCGAATGGATTCGGCCTCGGCGCGACCGCGAATGATCTGGGCGCGCCGTTCGGCTTCCGACTGGATCTGGGCGAGCTCGCGCTCCATTTCCCCGAGGCGTTGCTCGGCGCGGCGGCGACCTTGGGAGCGGAAACCGGCGGAGATCTTCTGCAGCTCGGCATTCATCTGGGCGTAGACGTTCTCCTCGATTTCCTCGGTGTAGTTGAGCTGCTTGATGAGGATATCCTCGAGGGAGATCCCCAAGCCGATCTGGCGGAGGCGCTTGCGGGCCTCGGCGAGGATGTTGTCGAGGACGATGGGACGCCCGGCGAGGTACAGCCCCTCGGCGTTCACCGGCAATTCGGGGAGGTCGCTCCCGAGCGTGGCGACCTCCTCGACGGTGATGTTCTCCATCTCGGGAGACTCGAGGTCGATCGTGATTTCGTCCTCGCTCACCTCGAGGATCCGGTTGGAGGAGCGAATCACCTCGTACAGGTCGTACTTGGCAATCTCGTCCTTGACGGCGCCGGCAATGATCCCGTTTAGCCGGGTGTCGGCCTGGTTGGTGGAGCGGATCGCCTCGAGGAACTGTTTGGCGTCACTGATCCTCCACCGCGCGGTCACATCCACGTTCACCGTCTTGCGGTCCCGGGTGATCGTGGTGGTCTCGCTCCCATCCCAGCGGAGGAGGCGAGCGTCGAAGCGCTGCACTTGCTGGTAGGGCATCTTGAAGTGGAGGCCGGCGTCGGTGACCGGATCGCCGACCACCTCGCCAAACTGCGTGATCACGGCCTGCTCCCACTCGGTCACGGTGTAAAGGGTGGTCCAGCCGAGGCCTCCGAGCACGAGGACCACCAANAGGACGAGCAGGCTTCGCTTGGCCCCGCGGTTCGGGGAGGGATCTTCGTCGTCGGCGCTCATCGCTGGGTGGGGGAGGGGGAGGATTCGGCGGGAGCCGTCCCGCGGTTGAGGTCGAGGAGGGGAAGGATCCCGCGCAGGTCCTCATCGACGATCCAGTACCCGTCCACTTCGGCGAGGCGCTCCTCCATCGTCTCGAGGAAGAGGCGCTGGCGGGTGACCTCGGGGGCCTCCCGGTAGGCGCGGAGCATCTCGGTGAAGCGTTCGGCGGTCCCCTCGGCAGTGTTCACCCGGCGCTCGAGGAAGCCCTCGGCCTCGAGGACGACGCGCTCGGCCTGACCCCGGGCCCGGGGCACCCGCTCCTGGTACTGCCGGGAGGCTTCCTCGAAGAAGCGGACGGCGTCCTGCTCGGCCTTGTTGAGATCGTTGAAGGCGGCCTGTACCTGCTCGGGCGGGCTCACGAAGATGAGGTTCACCTCGTTGATGCGCAGGCCCATGCCGAACTGGTCGGCGAGATTCTGGATGCGGGTGCGCACCTGCTCCTGAATCTCGGCACGCCCCACGGTGAGGATGGGAATGCTGGCCCGGTCGCCCATGACTTCCCGCATCACCGACTGGGCAATGTCGCGAAGGGTGGCGATGGGATCCTCCACATTAAAGAGGAAGTTCTCCGGGTTTTCCCGGCTGAACTGGACGTCCCAGCCGGCGAGCACGATGTTCAGGTCGCCCGTGAGCATGGAGGACTCACTCTGGTAGCCGGTCTCGATGATCCGCCCGCCCTGCCCGGAGCGGTAGCCGAATTCCTGCACGTCGACCCGGCGGGTCTTCACCTTGATGACCCGGTCAATGGGGTAGGGCAGGTGGATGTGCAGGCCGGGGCCGACGGTTTTCACGTGTTTGCCGAAGCGCAGGATCACTCCCTCTTCCTCGGCGTCCACCTGACTCACACTGGTCACCCCGAGGAGGGCGATCACGACCACGGCCGGAATCCAAATCCACTTCCACGGATTGAACTCGAGCTCTCGCCCGTCTGGGAATTCGACCTTCACGTGGATAAGGAGGGTGGGGGGCTCGGGAAAAGTCAACGACGGTCGGTCGACCTTCCGGGAAATCGCGGAATGCTTTGCCAGCGGGGGGCTGGTCGGCTTGGCTGCGCGGGATGGAAGCCCGCACCACCGAAGTTCTTGCCCACTCCCGCTACGGGCCGCCCGGGGACGTCCTCGCCTGGGAGGAGTGGGCCCTGCCGGACCCGGGGCCCGGGGAAGTGCTCGTGGGGCTGCTGGCCGCGGCCGTCCACCCCTCCGACCTCGGCATGATCGGGGGCCAGTACGCCCGGCTGCGCGACCTGCCGGCGGTGGGTGGGCGAGAGGGAGTCGGCGAGGTCCTCCTCCGCGGCGAGGGGGTGGACTCGGCCTGGGAGGGCGCGGTGGTGCGGCTGCCCGATGATCTCGGAGCCTGGCGTCAGCGGGCGGTCGTGCCGGTGGACGAGCTCGAGCTTCTCCCCCCGGACCTCGACCCGGGGCAACTCGCCCTCGCCGGAATCAATCCGCCCACCGCGCTCTGTTTGCTCCGCGAGTTCGTGGATCTGCACCCGGGGGAGTGGATCGTGCAGAATGCCGGCAATTCCGGGGTGGGGCTCGCCCTGATCCAGTTGGCCCGGGCGCAGGGCCTGCGCACGGTGAGCCTGGTGCGCCGGGAGGAGCTTCGCGAGCCCCTGCGGGCCCTCGGGGCGGACGAGGTCCTCCTCGACCATCCGGAGGCGGCCGAGGAGATCCGCGAAATCGCGGGCGATGCGCCCCCCCGGTTGGCCCTCAACTCGGTGGGCGGGGACAGCCTGCGGCCTCTCCTGCGGTCGCTGGCAACCGGCGGCACGCTGGTGACCTTCGGCGGAATGAGCGGGGAAAAAGTCCGCTTCCCCACCCGCGAACTGATCTTTCACGACCTGCGCCTGCGCGGATTCTGGCTGGACCTCTGGAAACGCACGCGGGGCGCCGACGCCTTTGCCGCCCTCCTCGCGGAGACCTACGGAGCCCTGCGCGTGGACCGGCTGCGCCTGCCAGTGGAGGCCGTCTACCCGCTCCGGGACTATCGCCAGGCCCTCGCCCACAACGCCCGGGGCCGCCTCGGGAAAATTCTCTTCACGGATGGCGGAGGCCTTTGACGCCCTCGTGGAACGCCTCAAGGGGCTGCCCGGCCTCGGCCGGCGGTCCGCGGAGCGCGTCGCCCTGCAACTGGTCACCGACGAACGGGGGGCCAGCGCGGCCCTCCGCGAGGCTCTCGAGAGGGCCGAGCGGGAGCTGGAGGCCTGCCCCCACTGCGGTAACCTCAGCCAGCGTGGCGAGGCCTGTGTCGTCTGCACCGACCCCACTCGCGAGCGCCGCGCGCTCTGCGTGGTCGAGCGAATCCCGGACCTGCGGGCCTTCGAGAACTCCGGCAGCTGGCGCGGGCTCTACCATGTGCTCGGGGGGAAGCTTTCCCCGCTCCAGGACCGCGGCCCGGAGTCCATCCGGCTCGCCTCCCTCGGCGAGCGAATGGCCGCGCTGGAGGTGGAGGAACTGGTCCTCGCCCTCTCCAATGATGTGGAGGGAGAGGCGACCTGCCATTATATTGCCGAGAACTTCCTGCCCGCGGGCCGGGAGGTGCGGGTCAGCCGGATCGGCTTTGGCCTGCCGAGCGCCGGGGAAATCCCCTACGCGGACGCGGTCACCCTGCGCAGCGCCCTGGAGTCGCGGAGGGCNTTCGAATGAGCGCGGGGGAGCGGGGTGCAAGCGCGGGGGATCGGGGTGGCGAGCCGGCCGCGGATGCGGTCCCCGGCGACGATCTCCTCGCCGCTGCCCGGGATCTCGCCGCGGCGACCGCGGGGGGACATTTCGGGCCGCCCACCGCCATGGTNTACCGGCCCCTCGAGTACGCCTGGGAGGGCCACGCGGCCTACCTGCGAAAGGCGGGGGCCGTTCCCAAGCGGGTGGTCTTTCTCGGTATGAATCCGGGACCCTGGGGGATGACCCAGACGGGAGTCCCCTTTGGCGAGGTTTCCCTGGTCCGGGACTGGATGGGGATCGAGGCACCCATTGGGCGTCCGGATCCGGAGCATCCGAAACGGCCGGTCGAGGGCTTCGCCTGCCAGCGCTCCGAGGTGAGCGGCCGTCGGCTCTGGGGACTCTTCCGCGACCGCTTCGGCCCGGCCACGAACTTTTTTCGCGACCATATCGTCCTCAATTACTGTCCGCTGGTCTTTCTTGAGGAGAGCGGCCGCAACCGCACTCCCGAACAGCTCCCCGTCGCCGAACGGGAACCCCTCGAGGAGGCTTGCGACGCCCACCTGCGCCGAGTGCTCGGCCTCCTCCGGCCGGAATGGTTCGTCGGGGTCGGCGGGTTCGCGGAGAAGCGCCTGCAACGGATCAGCTGCCCGCCGGAGCGCACCCTCCGGATCCTCCACCCCAGCCCGGCCAGCCCGGCCGCCAACCGGGACTGGGCCGGCGCGGTCACTCGTACCCTCCTCGAGTCGGGGGTCTGGGGGGAGGATGGCGGCGATTGCCAACCTTGATCCGGACCGAATCGCCGCCCGATCCGGNGGATTCCCTCCGCTGGCGCCCTTCCGGCCCCTCGCCCCCGAAAATTCCCCCGATTTCCCTCTCGATCCCGCTCCGGCACGGCCCGTACGGTCCCCTTATGGAAATCGAAAACGGCAAGGTCGTCCGCATCGACTACACCCTGAAAAACGACCGCGGCGAAGTCGTGGACTCCTCGGAGGGGCGCGAGCCCCTCAGCTTCCTCCACGGGGTCGGGCAACTGCTCCCCCGGCTCGAGGAAGAGATGGTCGGCCACGGGGCCGGCGACACTCTGGAAGTTTCCCTGAGCCCGGCGGAGGGCTACGGCGAGCGCGAGGAGGACAAGGTCGGGCAGATCCCGCGCTCCTCGATCGGCGGAGAGGGCACCCTCGAGGTCGGCACGACCCTGCAGGCCTCCGGACCTGAGGGAGAAACGATCCTGCAGGTGACCGAGGTCGGTGAGGAGAATGTCACCGTGGATGCCAATCATCCCCTCGCCGGGGAGAATCTCCACTTCACGGTGACCGTCCAGGAAGTGCGCGAGCCGACTCCGGAAGAGAAGGAGCACGGCCACGCCCACGGGCCCGGCGGTCATCAGCACTGAGCGGGCCATGCGCCGGACAGCGGCCTTGGGTGGCGCTCTGCTGCTGGTCCTCGCCCTCACGGCGGGAGCCCTCGGGGCGGAGGAAATGCGGGAGCGGACGATTCGCTACACCCACGGCGGGGTCACCTTCGAGGGTGCCGCGGTCTGGGAGGCCGGGGACGACGGGGAGGACCGGCGTCCGGGACTTCTGGTGGTCCCGAACTGGAGGGGCCCGACGCCGGCCGCCCGTGAAAAAGCGGCGATGCTGGCCGGGGACGACTACGTCGCCTTCGTGGTCGACTTGTACGGGGTGAATGTGCGGCCAGCCAACGCCGAGGAGGCCGCGAAGGCCGCCGGGGCCGTCCGTGCGGACCGCGCCGGGATGCGCGCCCGCATGGCCGCGGCGGAGGAGGCCTTCCGGGAGGCGGACGACCTGCCCCTCGCGGCCCAGCCGCTCTCCGCGGCCGGCTTCTGCTTCGGGGGTGGAGCGGTGCTCGAGTACGCCCGCAGCGGGGCCGACCTCGCCGCGGTCGGTTCCTTCCACGGCGACCTCGCCTCGCCGACGCTCGTCGCCGACAGCGAACGGATTCGCGCGCGGATCATGGTGCTGCACGGGGCCGACGACCCCTTCGTGCCGCCGGAGGAGGTGGAGAACTGGGTGGAGGTGATGCGCGGTACGGCCGTGGATTGGCAGCTCATCGAGTTCTCGAACACGGTCCACTCCTTTACCGACCCGAGCGCGGCAATGCCGGGACGGGCGGAGTACCAGCCGCGTTCCGCGCGGCGGGCCTTCGCCTACTGGGACGAGTTCCTCGAGGAGACTTACGAACCGGAGGATTGAGGCTCGCCGGGAGGGGTGCCGGCGGGGGCTTCTCCTTCCGCGGAGGTGAGCCGGGCGAGGACTTCGTTCATGTGCCGGACCACGGGGGCCGGATCCTCGGTGAGCCCGGCGGCAAGGCGGGCCGACTCGAATAACTGGGCCGCCACCGCGGCGGCGTCCTCCTCCCGCTCGGTGCGCAGCCGGACGAGGTTGTGGATGAGGGGATGGCGGGGGTTGATCTCGAAGCGCACGGGTCCCTCCGGGGGGAGGTCCGCGTCCTGGTTCATCGCCGCCATCATCCGGCGCATGCTCGCGGTCATTGCGCCACCCTCGTTGAGGATGGCCACGGGGCTGCCGGTCAGTCGCTCGCTCACCACCACGTCGTTGGCCCGCTCTCCGAGCTTTCCCTTGATCCAGCCGGCCAGCTCCTGCCCGGTCTCCCGGTCGAGGGACTCGCCGCCGGCGGCCTCCGGCAGGTCGGGGAGCTGGATGTCCTGGCGGTCCCCGGAGACGAGCTTCTTCTCCCGGTAGGAACCGAGGTGGTCCATGACGAACTCGTCGATGGGGTCGGTGAGGAAAAGCACCTCGAGATGGCGGGCGGTGAAGGCCTCGAGGTACGGGCCGGCCTCAATGGAGGAGCGGGTTCCGCCCTGCAGGAAGTAGATCTCCTGCTGGTCGGCGCCCATCCGGTCGACATACTCGCCGAGGGTGGTGTGCTGGCCGGGCTCGGTGCGGGAGGATTCAAAGCGCAGGAGGTCGGCGAGCGTTTCCCGGTGGGTCGGGTCGGAGACGACCCCCTCCTTCAGGAAGCGGTGAAAGTTCTTGTAGAAATCCGCGTACTCCTCGGGGACCTTTCTCGCCTTTTCCCCGAGCATCTTCAGGAAACGCTTGGTGAGGACCTGGCTGAGCTTGCGGATCATTCCGCTGTCCTGCATTGACTCGCGCGAGATGTTCAGGGGTAGGTCGGCGCTGTCGATGACCCCGCGGACAAAGCGCATCCATTCCGGGAGGAGCTGGTCGGGCTTTCGGTCGATGAGCACCTTGCGGCAGTACAGGGCCACCCCGGGCTCCATCCGGCTCACCCCGAAGGCCTCGAGGTTTTGCTGGGGGACAAACAGGAGGGAATTGATGGCGAGGGGGGCGTCCGCGCTGAAGTGCAGCCAGAAGCGGGGCTCGTCGAAGGCGTGCGCCTGGAATTTGTAGAACTCCTTGTACTCCTCTTCGCTGACCTCGGCGGGACTCCTCATCCAAAGGGCCCCGACGGTGTTCACCTTTTCCCCGTTGAGATTCAGGGGGAAGGGCACGAAGGCCGAGTAGCTCTCGAGCACGCCCTTGACCCGGCTGCTGCTGGCAAACTCCTTGGCGTCCTCCTTCAGGGTGATCACGATCTTGCCCCCCGCCGCTGGCCCTCCGCCTCCTCAAGGGCGTAGGAGCCGGAGCCGTCGCTGGTCCAGCACCAACCCCGCGCGTCCGGCCGCCAGCTGTGAGTGAAAACCTTCACTTCCTTCGCCACCATGAAAGCGGAATAGAACCCGACCCCGAATTGCCCGATGAGGTTCTCGTTCCGCTCGCCGCCGCCCTGCTGGACGGCCTCGAGGAAGGCCTTCGAGCCGGAGTGGGCGATCGTGCCGAGGTTTTCCACGAGCTCGTCGTGGTCCATCCCGATCCCGAAATCCTGGAGGGTGATCGTCCCGGCGGTGTCGTCGGTCGTCACGTTGATCTCGAGGGGAAGATTGTCGTCGAAGATTTCCTTCTCGCTGAGCTGGGTGTGCCGGAGCTTCTCAAGGGCGTCGGAGGCATTCGAGACGAGCTCGCGCACGAAGATTTCGCGGTCGGTGTACAGCGAATGGACGACGATATCGAGGAGCTGCTGGACCTCGGCCTGGAAGGTGTGGGTTTCAGTACTGGGCTCGGACATGGGTCAAGGGGTTCAGGAGGAGGAGAGGTTCCGTTCGGAAAAAACCTTCTGGATGAAGCGAAGGGGTGGGTGGACTCAACCCGAAAACGTGGGACCGCGGCGGTCCGTACTCAGGCCCGGCCCCCGGCCGCCTCGATCCGGTCGCGGGTCGGCATCGCGCCGGCCGCACCCACAACCTGCACCGAGAGGGCCGCCGCCCGGTTGGCGAAGCGCACGGCCCCGGCGAGATCCGCGGAATCCTCGGCGAAAGCGGTCGCGAACGCGCCCACAAAGGCGTCCCCCGCTCCGGTCGTGTCCCGTACCTCCACTCCGGGGACCGCCGGCACGCGGAAGAATTCCTCGGGGGTGGAGGCCAGCACGCCCTGCTCGCCAAGGGTCAGCAGCACTACCGGTGGGCCGAGCCGGCGGCACTGCTGGTGGAGTTCGCCGTCGTCCGAGGGGAGGGCGGCCGCCCGCGAACCGCCTCCGCACAGGGTCTGCAGGCTGGCAAACTCCGTTTCGTTGGGCACGAGGATGTCGGTCAGTCCGAGGAGGTCCGCCGGGAAGTCCGCGCCCATCGGGGCAGGGTTGAGAAGGGTGGTGACCCCGGCGGCCCGCGCCCGCCCGAAGAGCTCCCGCACGGTCTCCGCGGGAATTTCGTTCTGGCAGAGGAGGACCCGGGTGCGGGCCAGCAGGTCGGCGTCCACTTGGTCCGGGTCAACCCGAAGATTGGCTCCCTGGGTCATCACGATCTGGTTCTGCCCGCTCCGGTCGCGCACGATCCCGGCCCGGCCGGTCGGGGCATCCGCAAGGACGGTGAGACGGGTCGCCAGTCCCTCCGCCTCGTAGAAGTCCCGGATCTCCCGGCCGGCCTCGTCCTCCCCGATCGCTCCCACGAACACACAGTCGGCTCCGGCCCGGTGCGCCGCGATCGCCTGGTTGCTGCCTTTCCCCCCGGGCCCACTCTCGAAGGTCCCGAGGACGGTCTCTCCGGGAGTGGGGAAACGAGCGGTGACGAAGCTGAGGTCCTGGGCATAGCTGCCGACGACAAGTACAAGTCCCTGCATGGTCGCCGT
>P_1C_Liq_1_UnCtyDRAFT_1000164_pt1 | contig 15189 bp, 7 predicted proteins | sample Pon1CUnioCityCA_2_FD_10230 | JGI IMG/M metagenome (IMG submission 10230) | reverse complement strand
CCGTATTTTCCATCCCATCCAACTTCAGCGTCATGCGATTCGAATAGTATTTCTCCCCAACGATTAAAAATTAACAGCTCATAATTAAAAGGATCAAAGCCCTGTGTTAGTACAGGCAAAAACACTTGATTATACTCATCATCATCCGGAGTAAAAGTGTTCGGTACGTAGATTAGAAGTCGCTCATCCACCACGACCAATGACGTCACAGTATCCGTACATCCATATTGTGAATTTGCCACCAATGTCACCTGATAGGTACCGCTTGAATCAACAGGATATTCGTGGTAGGGATTACGAATGTTATCGGTGTTACCATCACCAAAAAACCATTCGACATTCGTTGCTCCTGTAGATTGATCCCAAAACTGAACAATGGGTGAAAAGGTTGTTATGTCCGTACTTGATTGTTCGAAATCCGCCAAAGGGAGTGGATTAACGCAAACATGATTCTTTAATTCCTTAGAAGTCTGACATCCGTACTCGGTCGTAACCGTAACAACAGCATCAAAACAACCGATATCATTAAAATATACGTCATGTGCTAATCCATTATAATCATAGCCATTCTCAAATTCCCACAAAGCAGACGTACCTAGTTCACTTGTTACCGAAAATTGAACGCGCTCATCTTCACAAGCTTCATCCGGGATTGATGTTTGTAATTCCGGTAAAGGATGACCATCCAAAGTAACCTCAGCGACAGCTGTACAACCATTGGCATCAGTAATAACAACTGTATATGCCCCTACTTCTAAACCAGTTATATTACTGGTTGTTTGTACAGGGTTGGTATCCCATTCATAACTATACTGAGGAGTTCCTCCATTACTTACTGCTTCAATTTCACCATCACTTGCGTCCAAACAACTTACAGCATTACCTTCATAATCTGATAAGACATCAATAGCTAACTCCAGTGAATCCGGTTGCGAAACGATAACAGTATCCAATACCTTACAACCGTTAATATCCTCTGTCATCACAACATATTCCCCTGGTGTAACCTGATCAATAACGGTATCATTACTTATTACATTTCCTCCAGAATCTAACCATGTAGTCGTATAATCCGGACTTCCTCCGTTTAATAGAACTACACTTAGCTCTCCATCACCTGCACCATAACAGCTAATATCTTCTCCATTATAATCGGAGCTCACATCAGCACTTAATTGAAGAGGCGTAGGTGAAATAATTTCGATAGAATCTTGAATCTCACATCCATTCGCATCCGTACCGGTAAAAGTATAGGTACCAGGACCGATATCACCAATTGAATCAGTTAATTCACCATTTGACCATTCGTAAGTATATCCAGGAGTACCACCAGAAAGAGTTATCGAAATATATCCATCTGCTGCTCCATAACAAGAAATAGGGTGACCTGAAGCATATTCTGAAGTATCCACGTCATTAATCACTAAGGCAGGCGGCTCTTCAATCACAAAGGACATTTCTTCTGTACAACCATTTTCATCTGTCAAATATACCGTGTATAGACCAGCAGATAAGTTACTGATAGTTGGAGTATTCGCTCCATTGGACCATTGATAATTGACAATATTGCTTCCTGAAAGAGCGGTTAAATCAATACTACCATCAGTTCCACCATTACACGATACATGTTCAATAACTGTATCAAAGACTGTATTAAATGTTGGTAAATTAATACGTACGATATCCGTATCTCCCGGACACCCTAATGTATTAGTAGCGGCTAATTTCAAATCTACGAATCCATTGTTGACCTCGTTTTGTGTTGGAGTATATATAATTTCCAATACTTGGTTATTTGGTGCATAATTTCCCTGTCCATTTGACCAAACACCAGAATTTGTCCCATTTACCATTCCATTGAACGAAACTTGCGGAATAGGCTCCCCACATATCGTCACGTCATTACCCGCAATTGACTTTATTTCATTTGATACTTCATTAACAACTACTGTATCTGTCAAAAAATAACATCCGTTTGCGTCAGTTACATCTACGTAATATGTCCCACCTGACTGCACTAAGATATTAGAAGTATTATCACCCGTACTCCACGAATAAGAAATAGGGGGAACACCTCCATTAACCGTTGCTGTTAATTGAACATCTACATCGCCATAACATATCGTTGGATTTTCAGGAGAGAGATCCATAGTCATATCATCAAAAACAGAGACAACGACCGTGTCACAAAAGGGATCCACATCACAACCTCCAACAGGAGAAGCACAAACTTCGTACATGATAGTTCCAGGTGCTCCGTTGTCTGGTGTCACGATAACGTCAGTTCCGCCAGTAAAAGGGACGCCATTTGTTCCCGTCTGACTACCATCCGTACTTTCTAAATATGAGTTATAATCCCCCGGATTTCCTGGTGAGATCGAATTCCACTCAACTGTTGTAGGATCGACTCCTGCTACTCCAATAGTATCTGGGCACGAAGGAGTACTAGTGACATCATTTGATGCAGCGGCTTCTGGGATCGAAGTAATCTCATAAGTATTCTGATTATTCCCAACTTTACAGAAAGAAATATAATGTGGGCCAGGTCCATCTAAACAAATGGTATTCGTAGGTGAAGATAAAGGAACTCCTTGGCAGTTCACCTGATAAAATAATGCTCCTCCAGGATCTGCGCCAGACGCCACGTCAAATATAATTCCAGTTGCGTTAGGATTTAACAAAACCTCTACCTCAATACAGTTGGTCTGATCTGCTCCAGCTCCACAGCAACTACCATCTCTAACAACTGATGGGCTTAACCATGATGCAGAAGGATTGGCGCTAAGGTCAACCTGAAAAAATGGGGTGTCCCCCGTACAAGAGTTTTGGCTGTAGACCAACTCTCCATTTAGTAAGTTTATTAATACAATAATAAATATGCCCGAAAATAATTTTGAATGTCTCATAAAGCTCCATTTTTAGTAGTTTTAGCACAACTCTACTATTAAAACGAAGTTGAGCATGATACCGTTGCCTATATGAGCGGCTTCATATATACATGAAAAGGGTGTAAACCCTTATAAACGGATTCAACTCCTTATAAACAAACTACTTACCAAGGTATTTAGAAAAATAAATGTTTTGTCTATTCGAATCAGGTATATCAAGAGTAATGGGTTTTCTTAGAATGCTGGACCTGGGTCACTTTAATCCACAAATATTTTACGGCGAACCATCGTTCCGTCCACCATTTGTACTTGAAAGATGAGGAATGAATTAGAAAAGTTATTGTTTTGAATTAATACCCGATTCGACAACTGAACTTGTTTGTTGAAAACAAGTTGTCCTGTAGACCTGATACACTTAACCTTCGCTATCTCCTGATCAGAAGAAATTTCAACAAAATCACCTCTCTGAGAAATTGAGCATCCCGAATTATGCAGCGCTTTTACACTGATCACTTCTGATTTACCATCAAAGTCATTTTGAATTAACCTATAATAATTCAAACCTGGCGCTATGCCATGATCATAAAGGGTATACTGATTTTGTTCTGAAGTAGTACCCTGACCATCAACGTTGTCGATTACTTTCCAATTTAATCCATCTCGCGCATGTTGAAGCGTAAAATAATCATTATCTGTTTCAGATGCCGTCTTCCAACTCACTCTATTTTTATTCCCTTGAGGTTGTACTTTAAATGAAAGCAATTGGACGGGTAGTGGGTTATTTGGCAATAAACCTCCGTTTTCATCATAAACACAAGTTGTCGTATTAGGCCCATTACTAATTTCAATCATCACAAATGAACCATTCGGAAAATTGTAGGAATCGAGATCACAGTCGAGCTGATTACTGTTACCTGTCGATTCACAAGTAATGTCCTGAATTTCATCCCCTGAACTATCATAAACAGTGGCTGTAACCACGTTCGGAGAATTACCCGGACTGTTGTTAATATCATCCGGGCAGTTTTGGCTATAAAGCACCGAAGAAGTACAGGCAATCAATATTCCAACAACCAATTTATTAACCATTACTATAAGTTTTAGCACGTTTTTAAGTAGAATCACTTACTTAATGTACGAAAAAACAACTAAATCGGGGGAAAGTTTATAATAAAAGGTGCTTTTGTCTAAAATTTGTCCAGCAAAATGATATTTCATGTCAGATAATTCTAATCGAGTTTTACATGAGACTCAATTAAATATTAAAACCAGCTCTACAGTAAGTATAGTTTATTGATTCATATCGTCCTGATACACCGCACCTTTTATAAAGGAACCTTTACGTCATGCTACGTTGAGGTCAATAAAATGAGATTTTTTTAACAGCCCCTATTTTTTAATTTCTCCGGTTAACGTCAATTCTAAAAGTTCTGGAGCATTTTTATAGTTTATTTGTATACGTTGTGATTGATGCCCACTTTCGCCTCGCGTATCAAACAAGACATTAACGCTAGTCTTCTCACCAGGTTCCAATCGCAACTGTTCCAATTTTACTTTCAGACATTGACAGTCAACTGAAGACTCTATACTTTCAATAGGTGTATCCCCTGCATTACTAATCACAAAAGTGCGTTCAATTTGACTACCCGGCTGAATTTCACCGACATCAATAACTAATTCACGTGCTGTCAATAAGGTGGAGCGTTCATCATCTTTTAACACATCCACACTTTGAATCTCTATTTTTCGTTCAATCGCTGCTGCCCTCGAATAAACAGAGTTTTGTACATCATTGGGATTATCACTTGTTATTTGATCCGCTTCATATTCTCCAAAGGGAACCTGTACGATTGTCAGTTCTCCTCCATTCTTAGCACTACCATTCAAATAAGATCTAAAAATCCCCTTGTCGTAATTTTTTAAATAATTTTTGAGCGAGGCAATTCGACGTTTTGTAAGGTTCACGTTATAATCCGTTTTGGCTAAAGGACTGGCGAAGCCCTTTATTTTCATTTGGATTTTTCGACCTCGTTGTAGTTCTTCCAGGAGTAAATCGCGAAATAATTCTAAATCAGCCACGCCTTGTTTGACATACTCTAAAAAGAAGTCTTCAATATCATCTTTTGCATCTGCTGCTGCTTCTGAACTCAATCCTTCAGCGTACTCTTTTTTATACTTATCAATCATCTCAATGTAGGCATCGTAACTATCCATATAATTGACTTCAGTCGTAGTGTCTCTAGAATTTGGATTCGGGATATCATTATGAAAATATAGCGTTACCGGTAGGCGTTGATTCAAATCAGATAAACTTTCTTCAATTGTCGGTGGACCAGCAACCAATGGTTTTCGAATCAAAAATATATCACTGCAACATGTCGGATTCTTACTGTAGTACACCCCACGGCGATTCGAACTAAAAAAAGCAGTATCTTTAGTCTTAGACTTAAAATAATACAAATCATTAGCTGGAGAATTAATGGGTTCCATCAAATTCTTAGGTTCCTGAAAGAAAGTCGTGTAATCGGATTGAAACACATCATATCCGCCAAAACCATTGTTCCAAGAACTACTGAAATAAAGTGTTGTCGAGGCAGCGTCCCAGTATGGACTTAACTCATTGTCAGGAGAGTTCAACCGCTTCACATTGATCGGGCGCCTAAATTGATTGCCATCACGAATGAAACTGTACCAAATATCCATTCCTCCTTCCCCATCTTTGCGATCAGATGCATAAAAAAGCACCTCCTTCCCTTCCCATTCTCCAACAAACGGCATAGTCGTATTGGTTCCCGGTTCATTAATAATGGGGCCTAAAGTGTCAATATCTACGAATTGCTCATCTTCAAAATAAGCTACAGCGATCCGACAATTATAACCTGATTGCCAATCTTTACAAAGACTGAAATAAAAGCGTTGACCATCTAAACTGAAACTACCATTCCCTACGCTAAAGTTATTCCAAAATAAATCTTCAACCAGCTCAGGTTGAGAAAACACACTATCTTCCAATTGAGAAATGTAAAGATGAGTAGAATATGTTGTATCATAAACCTTCTCCTCCTCTCCTGTTGAGTCTGCCTTTAATGCGGAGATTAATAATTGATCATCAAAAAGTCGATGACCGAACTCGCTATCGATTGTATTTACGGGTTGTGGTAAATGTTCAAATAGTTCTCTAACCGAGTCACCTTTATTCGATCGAGCCCAGATACAGGACCTCACTTCATTTCTACTTTTAAGGTAACGATAGCCCCTGCGATCGCTTCTGTATTTCTTTTTGGCCTTCTTAAATACCGCTAATGCCTCATCGTACTTCCCTGTCTGTTTTAGCATCAACCCATGATACAGCAAACTAGATGGATAGATTTCTGCCGCCTCGCGTTCATATACCTTCCCGTAGTAATAAGCTGCTTTTTCATAATCTTTATAGGCACGTAAAACTTGAGCATACTCCCACAGCGTATTGATTGCGCTGGAATCAATTTTCATGGCCTTATCGTAATACTCTAACGCATAAACGTAATCTCCCTCTTGGTGTTTTTCACGGGCAAATTCGAGGTATTTTTTCAGTTCCTGCTGCCCCATAGCTGAAAAACTTAAAAAAAGCAATAGAGCTAAATATAGTCTGGACATACGCGGTGCTGAATATTTTTCGGTTTAAATGTCTTTAAGATATAACGTATACTAATTTCGAATCCTCCCCTTGCTCTACTTGCCAGGTACAATGAGGAGAAGTTAATATCATAGGATATACCAGCCCACCAATTTTGGTATTCCATACCCGCCATAATATAACCCGCGTCTCTACTTCTCAAGAAACCTCCGAACATAATCGATCTGTATTCTCCTAATCGATCAATCAGGATATATCGAGCCTGAGCTCCTAAAATGAGTTCGCGATACTTACCTTGAATATTTAACTGAAAACTCGGTAGCACATCCCAATCAAAACCAATATCGTAGGTCGCACGAGCAAAAAGCGTCGTTCTCAAGTCGCGCTTTACTTGATCTCCATAAAACCCCTGGTTGGGTCGATTGATATTAAAAAGTGCAATACCAGCGGTAACATTTTTTCGATCACTCTGCAAAAACTGATAAGTAACTCCTGTTCCCCACGTAAAATTTGTTCTTCGCTGCGTTTGAATACTTTCATTGGTTGATAAGTTCGGGTTAAAAAAGGTACCGTTCCACTGATTGTCGAAATTAAATGCATTAGCGTTGAAAGAACGCGTATTCAGTCCAAACTGCAATCCACCGCGAAGTACGTGAGTTGAGTCACTTGTTAACTTGTGGGTATAAGCCAAAGAGGGTTGGAACTCGATCGTGCGAAAAGCTCCATCACCTGCAACATCATTAAAGAAAAAGCCGCCAATGCTAATTTTATCAAAGAAGATCTGTTTGGCCTCTGCAGATATAAACTGAGTCTTGAAAGGTACGGTCACACTTCGCCATTGATCCCGAATATTTGCATGAAAGCGATAGTCACCATTAAACATACCTACATTGGCAGGATTCTGAAAAACGGGGTTGTGGTCATATTGGGACCAATGAATATCCTGAGCATAGAGATGAAAACTCAGCAAAAAAACAACCAATATTTTTAAAATTGATCTCATTTAACGTATTAACGTAACATTTCCCTGGATTAAAAAAGACTGTCCATCAACACAATAGCCATCTAAATAATAATCATAGACATCTGGATCCATCGGTTTACCTTTAAAGGTTCCGTCCCATCCTTTTGACATGTCTGTCGTTTCAAAAACCAGCTCTCCCCACCTGTTGTAAATGCGGAAAACAACCTCTTCCACAATGTCACTGCGCACGTAAAGCACGTCGTTTTCTTGGTCACCGTTCGGTGAGAAAGCATTGGGCACAAAAACGAACGGCTCTTCACATACGAACTCAAAAACTTCGACAGTGACTACCGCCTCTTTTGTACATATGCCATCCGATACCAGCACCGTAAACTCGGTGGTTTCTTCCATGTAAGCAGTTGTTTTTTGCTGGTTGGGTTCACCTACGACATCCAATGGCTGCCATATATAATTGTAGCCTGAAGGAGAAGCGTCTAAGGTCACGGTCGTACCATACGGAACGTTTTCGTCAGAAGCCTCGGCATCCACCAGGGTTTCATCAATATCAGACACGGACAATAATATTGAATCTAGTATTTGACAACCGTTACTCGCCGTAGCAGTGAGATAAAGGTATTGTGTTTCCTCAGGATTTACAACGACCGAATTGGTTCCTTCTCCACTAACAATAATTGAATCCGGTGACCAGTCAAAGCCCGTGAAGGTAATCCCTGAGGTATCACTTTCAGCAGTGATGGTGACTGCATCGCCTACACAAAGGTTCGTCGTGCCAGATAAGTTAATCGAAGCACTTGTAAAATCAACCGCCACACTGTCCATAACCGAACAACCGGCATTAGACGCTTGAAAATAATAATAACCGTTTTCAGGATCCGAAATCGTAACGGTAGAATCAGATAAATCACTATTCAAAGTGTCTGATAAATTGGAATCTGACGACCACACAAAAGATGACGCTGTACCATTTGAATTTGCTGTGAAATTAAGTGGCTCAGGATTGCACAAAGAAACCGGTGGAATAGCTTCCAAATCAATTTCTGGTGTCACTTCAATTGTAATTTGCGCCGTATCTGTAATCAGACATACAGAATCCGTTACATAAAGATTCACCTCATACGTTCCCGGAGTTCCATAATTCACCGTAGGTTCAAAGGTGGTAGAGTCTAAATCGCCGTTACCAAAATCCCAAACGTAACTATCAGATTGAGAAGAAAAATTATCAAAAGTTACTTCAAAAGGAGCACAACCAATGTTGTTTTCAACAGAGAATTCAGCATTTGGAATCAAATTGAAATCAAACTTGAAGACCAATGCATTACAGTTATCTGCCAAATTTTGATTCGACCAGGCTCCTGATGTGGTCGGAAAATCGCTATTATTACCACAACCTCCACAAACTCCCTGATAAACGACTCCGTTTTTATCAAACCGACTTGTGCCCCCATCAACATGTTCTTCTGATACAGGACCTCCCATGTAGGTTCCGTATAACAGACTGTTAAAATCACGTTCAATAACGATCAGATAAAAATCGAATCCATTTGGAGCTGAAGACTGAAAGGCATCAGAAGTGACAGGCATACCAGACATCGGATTATTTTGTAGTATGTTTGCCCCCCAACCTGAAACGTACATATTCCCACAGATATCAACTAGAAAAGCGGAGGGTGAAATATCAAATATAGCATTACCACTGCCAAAAACCGTAGACCCCACTAATGTGGATAAGTCCGGCGTTAACTTGGCAATAAATTGGCTCGAATTTGGATTCGAATAGGAAGCATTAGTCACGGGGAAATTCCCGCCGTTGCTTTGGCCCACAACAAAAATATTATCCAGGCGGTCAATTTCTACAAAGAAAATCTGATCGTAGCCAGTCATACCCAGGTAAGTCGATTGTGACATCGTCTGACCGTCAGGGGTCAGCTTCCCGATAAAACCATCTGTTTTACCGCCTCCGTAAGCGGACTGATAAGTTCCCGCAGTATTCGGTAAATCATTAGAACTCGTGCCGCCAGCAAATACTATATTAGCACTGGAATCTACTTTCACAGAGTAAACAGCATCATTATTAGTACCACCGTAATAGCTCGACCATTGCAATGCCGAAAAATCATTTTTAATTTTGAATACGACTCCATCAGATTGACCTCCCGGAGTCAATTGAAAAGGGTTAGCTGTAGGAAAATCAGTTGACCGCGTGCACGATCCTACTAAAATATTATTGATAGAATCGAGCATAATCTCGCCACGGAACTGATCTCCATAATTCGTTGTCACACTATCATAAGCTGCCACACTGGTATAATTCCCTCCTGAAATCAAATAATTCACTCCATCATTTCCGGCACCTCCAACATAAGTTGACCCCATTAAGTTTTGTCCATTTTCTGAAAATTTAGCAACAAAAATATCGGTTCCCGTATTTCCGAAATCGGTTCCATTAAACATAATTGATAGTGGATCTCCACCCGCATGCGCATTTTGAAATCCATTAACAACAGGAAAATCCTGTGATGAAGTCACGCCGTAAGCATATATATTGTTGTTGCGATCGCAAATCAACGAGTGCGGCACGTCAGTGCCCTGAGTATTGTCTCCTCCACCAAAAAATGTAGACCAAAGCATCGTTTGCCCGTCAGAAGAATATTTTGATATGAACGCATCTGTTGTAGCAACACCAACATCTCCCACGGTCATATTTGAGTTAACATCATAAGCATTACCATCGGGTGTGGGGTAATCATTCCCGTATACCATCCCAGCATTATAAGCTGTACCATCATAACCATACGTAGCTGACATACCAAAATTATCCGATACAGCACCGCAATAAGTGGCAAACACCAATGTAGGATCAATAATCAGCTGAACGCGTTCATTATATTCACCTAACTCAAATGAAAGATTATCTCCCTCAACTTTGTAAGCGCAATCTACTTCAACTATTTTTCCATTAACGATCTGATAAGCGTATGGCTTCTTTTCAATAATTTTTCCTAATTCGCCTTCAACAATAAGCCTCCCTTTTTCACCAACAGATAAACGCTTTTGATTACCATAGCCCAGCTGAATCTGATCAGGCGATTTTTTTGCACCTACAATAAATTCATACTTTATCTGCTTTTCCTGTTCAATAAACTTAACATCTATACCATCGTACATATCGTGCAGAGTAAAATCAGCATAGCCGCGCACTTCATGCGCCCACTCCTCAGACTCACTTCCAATGAAGTAGTTGTAATAATGATCTGTTGGTTCAGATTTAGAAACTTCAGTCACATCGTTAGCCCCTTCAAAGTGAAGATTGATTACCTCCTGTTTGAAATATAATGCTGAGTCTTCATTTGAAACCCTATTGAAGTGCGCATCATTCATCTGGTCATAATCTTGTATATGAAAAAGTACTCGACCGTTTTCCACCCACATATTACCGCTTCCAAAACGATTCATAAAAAAAACATGATCGGGCCATTGCCCCTTATTTTCAATGAATGCATGATGCACCGAATGTTGGTGAGTAACTTCCTGAGCCTTAAGCCAACCGCCAACTCCAAAAAGAAACAGTAAAAATATGCGCCAATTCATAATGTTAAAGTTAATGAATTCAGATGAATAGCGGAAAAAATCAATAGAGAAATTGATTGCCTACCACCTATTTGGGTGACAAGATACGACATGTTGTCAGTAGAAATCTCCCCTAATCGTTCAAAACATGTCAAAATGTGAAGTAAAGAGCATAAAAATTTAGGTGGCACAACTCTTGAGAAAAGTGAAGTGAATTAAAAATTGGAAAAAACAAATATAGATATGGGAAAAATAATTGGAATTGACTTAGGTACTACCAACTCTTGCGTTTCAGTGATGGAAGGTAACGAGCCGGTAGTAATCACTAATGCAGAAGGAAAAAGAACAACGCCCTCCATTGTTGCATTCGTAGAAGGAGGAGAACGTAAAGTAGGTGATCCAGCTAAACGCCAGGCCATCACCAATCCGAATAAAACGATTTCTTCTATCAAGCGTTTCATGGGGTCTTCTTTTGATGATGTAGCGAAAGAAGTAAAGCGTATGTCTTATGAAGTCGTTAAGGGTGATAACAATACTCCGCGCGTTAAGATTGATGATCGTACGTTCACACCACAAGAAATTTCGGCGATGGTTCTTCAAAAAATGAAGAAGACCGCTGAAGATTACATCGGTCAGGAAGTTACGGAAGCCGTAGTGACTGTGCCGGCATACTTTAATGACTCGCAACGTCAAGCAACGAAAGAGGCTGGAGAGATAGCAGGGTTTAGAAATAAAACGAATCATTAACGAGCCTACTGCTGCGGCACTCGCTTATGGTCTTGACAAAAAGGATATCGATCAAAAAGTAGCGGTATTTGACTTTGGAGGTGGTACGCACGATGTTTCCATCCTGGAACTTGGGGACGGTGTATTCGAAGTGCTAGCTACAGATGGTGATACACACCTTGGTGGTGATGATGTCGATGAGGCGATTATCAATTGGTTGGCTGATGAATTTAAAAGTGATGAAGGAATTGACCTGCGCGAAGATCCTATGGCTCTTCAACGCTTGAAAGAAGCGGCTGAAAAAGCAAAAATTGAGCTTTCTTCAACGACCTCTACTGAAATTAACTTGCCTTATATTATGCCTGTTGATGGTGTACCAAAACACTTGGTACGCACGCTTCAGCGTTCTAAATTTGAGCAATTGATTTCTGATATTGTGGAGCGTACAATCGCCCCTTGTCGATCAGCACTAAAAAGTGCAGGGTTGTCTACCAGCGATATTGATGAAGTGATTCTAGTGGGTGGTTCGACGCGAATTCCAGTTATTCAGGATGCAGTGAAGAATTTCTTCAAAAAAGATCCATCGAAAGGAGTAAATCCTGATGAGGTTGTAGCCATTGGTGCAGCTATTCAGGGAGGGGTCTTGACAGGTGAAGTAAAAGACGTCCTACTTTTAGATGTCGTACCACTATCAGTTGGAATCGAAACAATGGGTGGTGTGATGACGAAATTGATCGACGCCAATACAACAATACCAACGAAGAAATCAGAGGTATTCTCTACAGCGGCAGATAATCAGCCATCTGTAGACATCCACGTACTACAGGGTGAACGTTCAATGGCGGCTGACAACAAAACGCTTGGTCGGTTCCAATTGACAGATATTCCACCAGCGCGTCGGGGAGAGCCTCAAATTGAAGTGACGTTTGATATCGATGCGAACGGGATCATGAATATCTCAGCCAAAGACAAAGGAACTGGAAAAGAACAGTCCATTAAGATTGAAGCTTCTTCAGGATTAAGCGAGGAAGAAATCGAAAAGATGAAAGCTGAAGCTGAGGCTAACGAAGAAGCCGATAAGAAGAAAAAGGAAGAAGTTGATACACTCAACAAAGCCGACTCTCTTATCTTCCAGACGGAACGTCAGCTCGAGGAATATGGAGATAAAATACCAGAAGAGAAGAAAAAACCTATTCAGGACGCATTAGCTGAATTAAAATCAGCGTATGAAGCTAAAGATGTGGATAAAATCAATGAATCTTCTGAAAAATTAAATACAGTATTCCAAGCTGCTTCACAAGAGATGTACCAAGACCAAGGTCAAGGTGCACAAGATGGAGCAGGTCAAGAGGAAGCTGCTTCTGATAACAAAAGTGACGACGAAGTGACAGACGTTGATTTTGAAGAAGTTGATGAAGATAAAAAATAAAGCTCACTAAAGGCTCAGAATCTGAAGAGGTTGTCATTTTGGCAACCTCTTTTTTTTGTCCAAATTGCATAGGCAGAACGGTTACAATTTTTTGGTTACCACATATATGGCGCATCACATTTATATAAATTGCAACACATTGGATGTGTACCCAAGAAGTTTTAGGGTATTACGAGTATTCAATCCACTGAAATACAAGATCATGTGAACACAAAGAGTCTACTGAATATTAAAAGTCTTTTTGATGACCTATAAAAAATATTATATTTGGTGAATAAGCCTTACCTAATAGTGTGTATATCTAACAAACATTCGACGGATCTGCCTCAAAAAGTTGGGCTGATAAGTAAGTTATAGTACATCTGAAAACTACCTTTTTCGGTTCAGCTAAGGTCTCGTTAAACAGAACGACTGAAAGATTGACCGACGAGCGCGCGATATTGCCGAAGGAGCCATCCGTTTTTGTGGCAGTTGTGGGGGCAAATATGTGCTGACAACCACTCGAAAATAGTGCACAACAGCTTGCGTGCAGGACTCAACCACTGACGACTGACAGCTCACTTATCGTCATTTAAGCAGCGTTTATGATTGAGAGCAAAGGTGTGGACTGAAAAACCACAAAAACTCATGCGTGGAGCACAGCGTTGATCTCAGATGAATAAACGCGACGGAAAATGCGCTCTTTTGGACTTTTAACGAATGCTGACGATACGATCACCGAAAAACCATCACGTGAAAAAGGACACGATGGGTTCCTCAAAAGTTTGTGGTAAAAGAGATGTTTAAGGTTTCAGACGTACTATAACACGGGCTATGTAACCACCGCTGGGATGCATCGCTGTGGCACGGGTACGTTGTTTAAATGAAGTTTTGTATTTTAGAGGAAAGTTTTCGGGTGAAGGCGGTGTTGCATAGCCCGGGACCGTTACAAACCATAATATATGAAAACATCACTTTTAGTATTAACAATAATCTCTGCGTCGTTTTTAATGGGTTGTGGCTTTTTTATGACTAAAGATAAAATTCATAGCAAAACGGCTAGGCAAAAATATAATGAAGCTCAGAAATATAAGATGCATGGTAGTGTGGACTATCAAAAATCTATTAATCTTTTAGATGAAGCTGATCAAATCGAACCAAACAATCCGATAATACTTAGTGATAGAGGTAGAACAAAACTTAACTCAAAAATTGATGTTGACGGCGCTTTTAATGATATGGAAAAGGCTGTTTCTTTATATGAAAGCGACTTTTCTCGAGAAATAGCATATAATAACCTTGCTCTATCTTACATGGAAATTTGTGATATCAAATCTGCATGTGTAAACTGGAAAAAGGCAGGTGATCTTGGAAATCAATATATTGAAAAATACTGCGATTTTGATTCACTTGCAACAATCGGAACAAACGACGACGATAATCTCGTTTTAAAATTAAAATTGATTGACAGTACAGCTAAAATCATCTCTACCCACAATCCAGCAAACATGTCAAATTGTTACGCTCAATTATCTGTAAAAAACAACGAAATTCCTAAAATCAAAATCTTAAAAAACAATCTTGATTATGGTCTTAAAAGTGATAGTAGTTCTCTATTTATGGAAGCTTTAGATTCAAAAGGTGAGCCAGTTATTTTTTTTACTTCAAGCCGCTATTCTACATATAGTCCGCACTCTGACAAAATACTTATTCCAGGTGACTCTGTCAGTAAAGAAATCAATATTACAAGACTTCATCAATTCTTTGAACCTGGTCATTATAAGGTTAGAATTGGACTCAGACCATCAAACAATATTTTAGGACTTCAGAAAACCTACTATTCAAATTGGGAAGAACTAAAAATCCTACCTAAAAAATAAAGTGATTGTCTGTTTATAAGCATATATAAATATTTAAAAATAAGGTTTGTAACAACAAATAAACAAAATAGCGCCGATAGGACTCAAGGTTTGCGCTACTTTGCTTATTTTAGAACGTT